>MDSZ01088058.1_pt1 | contig 13396 bp, 17 predicted proteins | sample 811201 | NCBI WGS metagenome assembly MDSZ01 (sample SAMN05326647, study PRJNA326480) | marine metagenome | isolation source: seawater | place: Indian Ocean: North | collected 2010
AATTTTTGAAAGTAATTTTTGTACTCTATACATCTTATATATAATTGATTATATTAATAAATAATGAAAAAACTTAATATAACCATACTTATTGTATCTGATACAAGAACAGATGATACGGATAAGTCAGGGAAAAAACTAAAACAGCTTATCGAAGCTGATGGTCATGTTGTGAAAAATAAAACTATAGTTAAAGATAACATCTATCAAATTCGTAAGGCTGTGTCAGATTTTATAGTCGATAGAGAAATTGACGTTGTTGTTCTGAGTGGTGGCACAGGTATAACTGGCTCCGATGGAACTCCAGAAGCTGTGATTCCCTTAATGGATAAAACTATTGACGGTTTTGGAGAGATATTTAGGCACCTTTCTTTTGAAAAAATAAAAACATCCTCACTTCAAACTAGAGCTTTAGCAGGTGTTGCTAATAAAACATTCATCTTTGTATTGCCTGGATCAGTAGATGCGTGTGTTACAGCATGGAAAGAAATTATCTCCCATCAACTAAACAGTGATACAAAGCCTTGCAATCTTGTTATGCTGATGCCGCGACTAAATGAATAGTTACAAAGTCTCCACGTCTGAAATCTCTGGTAAATCAGATAATGTATTTTTGTCAAAATAATCTAAAAATTTTGAAGTAGTTGCAAATAGTTCTGGTCTGCCGGGGGTCTCTCTTTGGCCTACCACTTTAATCCACTCTAACTCGAGTAAAGTCCTAATTATGTTTGAATTTACAGATATACCTCTAATATCCTCGATATCTCCTCTGGTAACAGGTTGCTTATAAGCAATGATCGAAATCGTTTCTAAGAAAGCTTTTGAAAACTTATTAGTCCCTTTATCTTTTAGCTTAGAAATATAGTCTTCTAGACCTGGTTTAGCTTGAAATCTATAGCCGCTTGCAACATGATTTATATGAATACCTCTATTTTCAAAAGTTTTATTGAGACTAGAAATGCAAGATTCAATTTTCTTTTTAGAAATTGTTTTATCGTCTATTATCTTGAGTATTTGATTAGCAGATAAAGGCTCGTCACTTACTAAAAGCAAACATTCGATAATATTTTCTAAAGACTGAGTCATTATTTTAGTCCAACATATATTCTTGACATTGATTCATTTTGAATAATATCAATAAGGGACTCTTTCACTAATTCTAGTATAGCTAAAAATGTTACAATCACACCCAATCTACCCTCTTCTATATTAAATAGTTTTTCAAACTGTATATTATCATCCTTTTTTAAGACAGATAATATCGATGACATCCTTTCTCTTACAGATAATGTTTCGGATTGAATATTATGAGTAGAAAATATCTCTGCTCTTTTCAGAACTTCAAGAAAGGCAAACTTCAAATGTTCTATTTTGATATCAGGAGTTTCTATGGTTATTGATCCTGTCGTATCAACTGCACTTGAAACAACATAAAAATCTCTATGATTTCTAGGAAGAGACTCTAGCTTTTCTGATGCATTTTTATACTTTTGATACTCTAGTAGTCTCTTTATAAGATTGGCTCTTGGATCTTCTTCTTCTTCATCTTCAGCTTCAGTTGGTAGGAGCAATTTCGACTTTATCTCCGTAAGTGTAGAAGCCATCACAAGATAATCAGCTGCAAGCTCAAAGTGCATCTTCTCCATTATTGATATATATTTCATGTATTGCTCTGTGATTGGAAATATAGGTAAATCGGTAATATCAATATTTTGTTTTTTGATAAGATATAACAAGAGATCCATTGGCCCCTCAAACTCTTCTAAAATTATTCTGAGATATTCTGGCGGAATAAATAAATCTTCAGGTAATTGAGAAATTTTCTTACCGTTATATATAGCTGTTATATCAGTCAAAATTAAATCCCATCAACTCGTTTATTTCAGAAATAGTTTTTGATGCTCTATCTTTTGCTTTCATTGAGCCGCTATCAAGAACTGACTTTAAATAATCTCTGTCAGCTAAAATCTCTCTAATACTTAATGCAATAGGTTCTACAAGATTTATAACAATATCTTTTAGTTCTGATTTAAAGAATGATATTTCCTTATTTGAGAACATGTCTACAACATTCTTTTTATCAAGATTGGATATAGAGCTATAAATAGTAATTAAGTTGTTAATTTCTGGTCGATTGATCAACTCGTCAATAGATATTGGCATCCTGAGTGAATCTGACTTGGCTTTATTAATTTTAGTTGATATTTCATCATTAGAGTCTGTGAGAAGGATCCTAGAATATTTTGATACATCTGACTTGCTCATTTTATTATTAGCATCCCTCAAACTCATTATTCTTGGTGCATTTTCATTAATAATAGGTTCAGGAAGTTTGAAATATTCACTGTCATAATCACAGTTGAATTTGTGAGCAATATCTCTTGTAAGCTCAAGGTGCTGTTTCTGATCATCACCAACTGGAACCTTGTCAGCATGGTATAAAAGTATATCAGCTGCCATAAGGACTGGATAAGCATACAAACCTAATGACGCATTATCACGATTCTTCCCTGCTTTATCCTTAAATTGAGTCATGCGATTGAGCCAGCCGACTCTTGCTGTGCAACTGAGGTACCATGACAAAACACTATGTTCCTTTACTGATGCTTGATTAAATATGATACATTTTTTCGGGTCTAAGCCTGAAGCTAGAAAGATTGCTAATACACTAAGGACATTTTGCCTAAGCTCATTCGGATCTTGAAAAATAGTTATGGCATGTTGGTCCACAATACAAAAAATAGAATCTGATTCATCTTGAAAGCCAAGAAACTGTTTTATTGCACCAAGGTAATTACCCAAGTGAATTTCTCCAGTAGGCTGAACCCCAGAAAAAACAATTTCTTTAGACATATTTTGTATCTAACATTTTTTTATTTTAACATATAATACCACTATGACTGAAGAAAGAATGCAAATGATAAAAAATGGTTTATCCGAGCTAGAACCAGAAGAGATAAATGTTGAAGATGAGGGACATCTTCATATCGGTCATGCAGGGGCTAAATCAGGTGGTCACTTCAAGCTTTTTATTGTCTCAAAGTTTTTTAAAAATATGAGTCAAATTAATAGGCATAAGCTCATATATAAGACAATACAGGATTTAATGAAAACAGAAATACATGCATTATCTATTACTGCGAAATCTCCAGATGAGTTATAGCTCTAGTTTAAGAACAAGCGCGTCCTCTCTTCCTTGACTGCATTCATAATAATCTTTCCTAAGACCAATCATTTTAAATGATAACTTTTTGTAAAGCGATTGAGCTGAAATATTTGATGTCCTTACCTCAAGAATTATATCTTTAGAGTTTCTTATACGAGCATCATTGATAATAAACTGGATTAATGTGGTACCAACTCCATTGTTTCTAAATTTAGAATCTACAGTTAAATTAAGGATGTGTGTCTCAGGGTAAGAAATCTTTGCAATTATATATCCAATGATTCTATCGCCGAAGAAAACAGAATATGAATCATAATTATAAAGGATACAGTCTCTTAAAATTTGCTTAGTCCATGGAAATTGATATGCATCAGTCTCGAGTTCATGAACCATATTTAAATCATCTAGCCTCATAGGGAGAAAGCTATATAGCTCTGAACTCTTAACAGCCATCAGTAACACTCTTCATGAATAATATATCGTCCCAAACCTTTCTTTTTTCAGATGGACTCCTCAACAAATATGCTGGATGATAAAAAACAAGCATAGGAATCTCAGTGTCTTTATAGAAATGGACCTTACCCCTCAGAGATGTCATAGTTTCAGAGGTATTCATTATGCTTTCCGCAGCAACTTTACCCAATAGAATAATAATTTTTGGAGAAATATGGTTAATCTGATTATCTAAAAATCCTGAGCATGATTTGATTTCGTCATTACTCGGATTTCTATTGTCTGGCGGTCTACATTTAACAGTATTTGTTATATAAACTTCCTCTCTTGTGACCTTCATAGAAAATAATATTTCATTCAAGAGCTTCCCAGCTCTTCCAATAAATGGTTGACCAGTCTGATCCTCATCTTTACCTGGTGCCTCTCCAATAATTAGAATCTTAGCGTCAAGACTCCCTTTGCCAAAGACTACATTATTCCTCGTCTCAGAAAGTGTGCATTTATTACAATACTTCGACTCTAGCTCCAAGTCATCAAAACTTGAGTGATTAACTTCTTCATGTGATATATTTTTCATCCATGAGACATCAATGTTCATGAGATTTAATAACTCTTGTTTTCGAGACATTAGATACCTGATAATTTTTTCGAATTTAACTCTGGATTCTGATAAATCTTATTAATTGCATTTAAATATGCTAAAACAGATGCTTTGACGATGTCAGTATCTGCTCCATGACCGTTTACAATTAGATCGCCTTTAACAACTCTCACTGTTACTTCACCTTGGGCATCAGTTCCAGAGGTTATGTTATTAACTGAATAGAGTTTAAGATCTACATTTAGGTCTATAATTTCTTTTATTGCATTGAATGCAGCGTCTACTGCACCGTCGCCATCTGCTGAGGCCTCGATCTCATCGCCTTTTATATTCAACTTAATTTTAGCATTTGGTTTTTTGTTAGAATCACAAATAACTGACATATAACTTAATTGAATATCATCGCCTGTTAGAGAAACATTATTTGATAAGCGTATTATGTCCTCATCGTAGATCTCATGTTTCTTATCAGCAAGTTCTTTAAACCTTGAAAATAAATCATTAAAAGAATCATCAGTTCCCGATTGAATATCAAGCTCATCAAGTTTTTGTTTAAAAGCATTACGACCAGAATGTTTACCTAGTACCAATGAGTTACTAACGAGGCCTATGTCCTCAGCTTTCATAATTTCATAAGTTTCCCTAGATTTGATTATACCATCTTGATGTATCCCAGACTCGTGAGCAAAAGCATTCTTGCCTACAATTGCTTTATTCGGTTGAACTGGAAAACCAGTTATACTTGATACAAGTCTTGAGCAATTCATTATCCTCTTTGTATTTATCTTTGTATCACAAGTAAAGATATCTCTGCGAGTCTTTACAGTCATCACAATCTCCTCTAGCGCAGCGTTACCAGCTCTCTCTCCTAACCCGTTAATTGTACACTCAACTTGTCTTGCGCCATTTAAAACAGAAGATAAAGAATTTGAGACTGCTAATCCAAGGTCATTATGGCAATGGACTGAAAAAACTGCATGATTTGAATTAGGGACATTCTGAATGATTTTAGAGATTAGTTCACCGAATTGATGAGGCAAGTTATAACCTACGGTATCAGGAATATTTATTGTAGATGCACCAGCATCTATGACTCTCTCAATAATCTTACATAAGAAATCAAAGTCAGATCTCCCTGCATCTTCTGGAGAAAATTCAACATCCTGAACATGTTCTTTTGCAAGTTTTACCGCTTTCACAGCATTTTCGATAACTTGGTCCGGAGACATCTTTAGTTTCATTTCCATATGTATAGGAGATGTTGCAATGAATGTGTGGATTCTTGAGTGCTTGGCATTTTTTAAAGCCTCAGCTGCTCTCAAGATATCTTTGTCTAGAGCCCTAGCAAGTGCGCAGATTTTAGAATTTGAAATTGAGTTAGCTATTTCTTTGACGGCATTAAAATCCCCATTACTTGCAATTGGGAAACCTGCCTCTATAACATCGACATTTAAATCACTTAAAGCGTTGGCGATCTGCATTTTCTCCTCTATATCCATAGAGGCGCCAGGACTCTGTTCTCCATCCCGTAGCGTGGTATCAAAGATTATCAAATGGTCATTATTCATAGGTCTTATTTTTAGTAATCACTTTATATGATGCATTATAACCTAAGAGAAAAAAGGTTGAAGAAGAATTATCAAACTTAATTATAGGGTCTTTTCTTTATCGTCCGTTTTGTGTCCTGTGTTTGATTCATACATAGCATTTCTTCTCAATCTACGTATCAGAAACATAATCGGGCCAGAGACAGCATATGATAAAAAGAAAATGAATAAGACTTTTGGTGGATCAAAAGATATAAAAGAGACAATCAGCGAAATACCAAACAGCATAAGATGGGGCACTTTCTGTTTAATATTAAAATCCTTGAAACTAAAGTAAGCAATGTTACTTACCATAAGAAGTGAAAGAGATATAATTAGAATTAATGTTAATGTCAAGTATGATGATATATCGGCATTGATGTCTTTGAGCAACCATACATAACATACCAAAGTGGCTGCAGATGCCGGGCTTGCTAAACCTATGAAATACTTTTTATCTGTTGCTTGATTTCTAGAATTAAATCTAGCAAGTCTAATTGCTGCGGAAGCGATAAACACAAAACATGCTATGTAGGAAAGTTTTGCTAAATAACCAAAAGTCATAGATGAAAAACTAAATAAATAAATAAGTAATGCAGGCGCGATACCAAAACACAATAAGTCAGAGAGGCTGTCAAAATGTTCACCAAATGAAGTTTGAGTATTTGTTAACCTAGCCACTCTACCGTCTAAACCATCTAAAACCATAGCAATGAGAATGAATATTGTAGACTGGATATAAAGGTCGTTAATAGCGCTTACAATGGAGTAAAACCCAGAAAACATGGCTCCTAGTGTTACTAAATTAGGAAGCAAGTACACTGCAGATAATTTATTCTTTTTATTTCTCAATTTATTTATCGCCCAAAAGTTTTCCTTTATCCATCCATGACATCATGCTTCTAAGTTTTTTTCCAGTGCTTTCAATTAAATGCTCTGAACCTTCTTTTCTGAGCCTATTAAACTCAGGCGAACCAGATTTAATTTCTGAGACAAAATCATTTGCGAACTTACCGTTTTGAACATCAGCTAATACTAATTTCATTTTATTTTTAACATGATCATCAATTAGAAATGGGCCTTTTGTTAAATCTCCATATTCTGCAGTGTTAGATATAGAATATCTCATGTCTGTCATTCCGCCTTCATACATTAAATCAACAATAAGTTTTAACTCATTAAGGCACTCGAAATATGCCATTTCAGGTGCATAACCTGCATCAACCAATGTTTCAAAACCTGCAAGAATAAGCGCTGTTACACCGCCACATAATACCGCCTGCTCACCAAATAAGTCAGTTTCAGTCTCCTCTTTGAAGTCTGTTTCGATAATACCTGCTCTTCCACCTCCGATGGCAGAAGCATAAGCTAAGGCAATATCCTTGGCTTTCCCAGATGTGTTATTGTGAATCGCTATGAGAGTAGGAACACCTTTACCAGCTATAAAAGTTGATCTCACCAAATGGCCAGGGCTTTTGGGAGCAATCATAAATACATCATGTGAATCAGCAGGCTGAATTTGTTTATAGTGAATGTTAAAACCATGTGCAAAGGCAATTGCCGCAGACGATTTAAGATTTGGCTCAATACTCTCTTTGAATAAATCAGCCTGATATTCGTCTGGTGCAAGTATCATAACAACATCAGCATCTGAAGTAGCATCCTGAATATTTTTGACTTGCAAGCCAGCATCTTTCGCTTTGGCCTCACTTGATGATCCTTCCCGAAGCCCAATAGTTACATTCATGCCAGAATCATTTAAATTCATAGCATGCGCATGGCCTTGGGAACCGAAGCCAATTATTGAAATTTTAAGATCCTTTAAAATATTTAACTCAGCATCTTTGTCATAATAAACTTTCATTTTTTGTTCTCCTATTTTTTAATTTCTAATGATTCAGAGCCTCGACTTATTCCCAGTGCACCTGATCTTACTTGTTCAATAATTTTAATTTTGCCAAGTGAGTCAATAAAGGCAAGAATTTTCTCAGTTGGACCAGTGAGTTCAATTGTATATGTAGTATCAGTTACGTCTATTATTCTTGCTCTAAAAATATCTGTTAAACGTTTCAATTCATCTCTCTGCTTAAGCGTTGACTTAACTTTCAGGAGTAACATTTCTCTTTCTATATGTGTTTCGTCAGTGAGATCTTTAACGTTTATTACATCTACTAATTTATCAAGTTGCTTCATTAATTGTGAGGCTTTAGCATCTGTGCAATATGTAACAAGTGTCATTCTTGATATTGAATCGTCTGATGTTGGTGCAACACTAAGACAATGAATGTTGTAGCCTCTAGCAGAAAACAGTCCCGCAATTCTAGATAAAGAACCAAATTCATTCTCAACAAGTAATGAGACAATATGTCTTTTATCATCACTCATGCTAATTCAATATCCTCATTTGCAGAGGGTGCAAGATGCATTTCATGATGGCCCTTACCACTTACGATCATTGGATATACATTCTCTGTTTGATCCGTAATGACATCTACAAAAACTAATCTATTTTTTTGACTTAGGGCAGATTTGAGATCCTTTTCAAGGTTTTCTGGTTTCTCGATAACCATTCCGATATGCCCAAAGCTCTCAGCAAGTTTCGCAAAGTTAGGAATAGCATCCATATACGACATTGCATATCTCCCTTCGTAAAAAAATTCTTGCCATTGCCTTACCATTCCCATATATCTATTATTGAGGTTTATTACTTTTATGGGTAGGCCATATTGTAAACACGTCGATAATTCCTGTATACACATAAGAATACTCGCCTCCCCAGTAACGCAAATTACCTCCTCTTTTGGATAAGCAAGCTGTGCTCCAATAGCAGCAGGCAATCCAAATCCCATAGTACCTAAACCACCAGAGTTGATCCACCTATTAGGTTTGTCAAATTTATAATATTGAGCAACCCACATTTGATGTTGTCCAACATCTGAAGTTACAAATGCTTTTCCTTTCGATAGCTTATGAAGAGTCTCTATAACTAATTGTGGCTTTATTACGTCTTTAGATTTTTTATAAGAAAGACAATTTTTTCTTTGCCAAGACTTAATCTTCTTCCACCATTTTTCAAGCTCAAGTTTATTAATATTTTTTTTATGTTTGGAAACAAATGATGTAAGTCTCTTGAGAATATTCTTTGTATCTCCAATCAAGGAATGGTCAACTTCAATAATTTTAGAGATAGATGACGGATCAATATCAATGTGAATAATTTTTGCTTTTGGGCAAAACTGTTTCGTGTCACCAGTAACTCTATCGTCAAATCTTGCACCCACAGCAAGAAGAACATCGCAGTCATGCATTGCCATATTCGCTTCGTATGTTCCATGCATACCTAACATACCAAGGAATTGATCATCTGATGATGGGTATGAACCCAAACCCATCAAAGTATTTGTGATAGGGTATTTCAATAACCTCGTTAATTTAATCAACTCTTTGCTAGCCTTACTGAGGATGACACCTCCCCCTGTATATATCATTGGCTTCTTGGCGGAGCATAACAACTTAGCAGCATCTTCGATTTTATTTTCATCTTCCTTAGTTTTTATTTTATAAGATCTAATTTTAATATTTTTTTTGTACTCAAAATCAATCTTAATATTCGGATCAGTAAGATCTTTAGGAATATCTATAATGACCGGTCCGGGGCGACCTGTTGTCGCTATTATGAATGCTTTTCTAAATGTATCTGCAATTGATTCTCTGTCATTAATTAAAAAATTATGTTTACAGATTGGTCTAGTAATACCTGTAGCATCAGCCTCTTGGAAAGCATCACTCCCTACATATTGTCGCGACACTTGTCCAGAGATTACAATCATCGGAATTGAATCCATATGAGCAGTAGCAATTCCAGTAACACAATTAGTTATTCCAGGGCCAGACGTTACTAAAACAACACCTGGTTTGTTACAAGCCCTCGCATAACCATCAGCGGCATGTGTTGCACCTTGCTCATGTCTAACAAGAACATGTTTAATATCTTTCGCTGCGAATAGAGCATCATAGATATGTAGTACTGCTCCGCCTGGATATCCGAATATGTAATCAACCCCCTCTTTTTTTAAGGATTCAATTATTATCTCTGAACCACTTAGTTTCATACCTAATTCTTTTTTATTAAGAAGAAAAATTTATTGTCTTTAGCTTCAGAAGATAATAGTTCATTGCCTGTTTGACCTGCAAACGACTCAAAATCCATAACTGCTCCTGGATCTGTTGATATTACATGAAGTATCTGACCAGACTCCATGGTATTTATCTCTTTTTTAGCTTTAATAATTGGTAATGGGCAATTTAACCCGCTCGTATCAAGTTCTTTATCAAAATCACTCATTTTTATAATACCTCTTGAGTTATAATATACTGGAACTATATTAGTACATTTGGATTATTTAATATAGAGAAAGATAGCTCAAGTGGAGAATAAATGTATAAAATTATATTACTAATAATAAGTGTATTTTTTATATATGAAGCGGAATCAAATTCAGAGAATCCATCCCCTATCCTTGGCGATTCACTTAATAAGACTATAACCTTATCCGACGAGAAAAGAATAGGCGGTAATATCTACAAAAATCTTCAAAAAAGTAATTATATTGTCAACAATATTCTTGTAAGTGATTATATTTCATACCTTGGTAATAGATTAAGTAGAAACATATCTAATGATAGAAAATATGTTTTCTTCATCACTAAATCAAAGTCTGTAAACGCATTTGCTGTTCCAGGAGGCTATATTGGATTAAACGCGGGGTTAATTATATTAACTGAAAATGAAGCGCAACTAGCTGGAGTTGTTGCTCATGAGTTAGCGCATGTTGTTCTAAGGCACTCAGCAGAGATGATGGCAAGTAGTAATGTGAACTCCATACCTATGTGGATTGGTATTTTTGGTGGAATACTGGCTGGACAAACTGAAGCAAGTATTGCATCAATAAAATCCGGTATAGGATTGTCAGTCCAGAGGAATATTAATCTTGTTAGAGAAAATGAAATTGAAGCTGATATATTTGCAGCAAGGCTAATGTTAAAAAGTAACTTTGATTTGAACGAGATGGCGAATTTTTTTAGGTTAATGCAAGGCGATTCAAACAATCAATCAAACCTAAATGAATATTTTATGACCCATCCTTTATACACGAATCGAATTAGTAGTATAAAAAACAAAGGGAAAGAACAAATTGACCCTATCATTAATAGTACGAATGACTATTTATTTATAAAGAATATTCTAGAATCGTCTTTGAATACTATTAACCTTAATTCTGACACTAATTCTGAAAATTCAGTAAATAGACATAGACTTGCATTAGGCGAATTTGTTAAAGGCAACATAAGTCGTGCAAAAAATATTTTAGAAAAAGATTACTATGAAGATAAATACAATATATATATTGCGTCTTTGATGTCAGAAATATACTGGGCAAATGATGAAAAAAATAAAGCTAGAGATATATTACATAGCATATTAGAAATTTACCCTGATAACAATGCAATTACATTTCAGCTTCTAAAATATAATATCAAAGATTCAATCAAGCTTGACGAAAGTGTAAAAAAACTAAGTATCATTATGAATAACAATGATCACAATCCTCTCGCTTACAAACTATTGGCAGAAGGATATGAAAAGATTCAAGAAAAATATAATGCGAAACTCGCTCTGATCAACTTCTATAATATCAAGGGAAATATGCCAATGGCTTTTAGAGTGATTGATGATGGTTTAACATCTGATGAGCTTAATAATACTCAAAAGAATTATCTAAAAAGTATAAGGGTTAGTATACTATGCGAGAGAAATCCCCCGCTCGAACCAATATTCGGTGATAAAACCTGTGATTAAAAAATGTTTTAATAAAGGTCATTCATATATATAATACAGTCATGAAAAACCTTATAAAATCATTACTTTTTGTAATAATATTTACTCCAATTCCATCATATTCTGATAGCATTGTAGAAGGTAAGAAACTTACATTTGATCGAAAAAAAGGGAATTGCCTCGCATGCCACATGATTGACGATGGCGAATTAGCAGGAAATAACGGTCCGCCTTTACTTGCAATGAAAGCACGGTTTCCTGATAGGGAGGTACTTTTTCAACAAATATGGGACCCAACAAAAGATGACCCTTATTCATTTATGCCTCCGTTTGGTAAACATGGAGCGCTTACAAAGAACGAGATTAATAAGATAATAGATTATTTATACACACTTTGAGGAAGAGACATGAACAGAAGAAAATTTATAAAGAATAGTATGTTACTTGCTGGTTCGTTGGCAGTAGCACCGTCATTTATTATGACTAATAAAGCATATGCAGCATGGCCCAAAAAATCATTTGATATCAAAGATTTGAACGAATCTGTAAGCAGCGTTTATGGGCACAGTAATTTAGAAGAGTCATCAAAAGTAAAGCTCAAAGCTCCAGAAATTGCTGAAAATGGCGCTATCGTTCCAATTAATGTATCAACATCGCTTGATAATGTAGACTCAATCATGATTTTCGTTGAGAATAATCCTCAACCATTATCTAGTGGATACGAGTTAACAGCATTGTCAGAACCATCTATAGGTACAAGATTGAAAATGGGTAAAACTTCAAATGTAATGGCAGCAGTGAAAAGTGGTGATAAAGTATACACCTCAACACAAGAGGTCAAAGTAACTATAGGAGGCTGTGGAGGTTAATTATGAGTACTATTAAAATGAGATCAAAAGAATCCAATGGTGTTGTAACTGTTAAAGCACTGATCAAGCACCCAATGGAAACTGGACAAAGGAAAGATAAAAAAACAGGTGACCTAATACCAGCTCACTACATACAAGAAGTTCATAGCAAAGCAAATGGAAAAGATGTAATAACTATTTATTGGGGTCCTGCAGTGTCTAAAAATCCGTACTTAACATTTAAATATAAGGGCAACAAAGGTGATAATCTGGAGATCTCTTGGGTTGATAATCAAGGAAACAGGGACTCCAAAACTGGTATTGTTAAATAAATGCTAAAACGATTATTATTACTCTCCTTACTAGTCCCATCATTGTCGGTATTAGGGAGTCCCGAAAAAGACTATGATGATTTTGTAAGCTATTTCAAAGATAGGTTTCCTGATACACCTTTCGAGGATTATAAGAATGGTGTTTATTCTATTGATAAATCCGCTAGAGAACAATGGGAGGCCATGGAAGAATTCCCCCCTTATGAACTCAATGTTGATAGAGGTGAAGAGTTATTCAACAGACCTTTCAAAAATGGTAATACCTACGGCTCATGTTTTGAAAACGATGGCATCGGCATCAGGCAAAACTATCCTTATTTTGATACTGAGAAAAACAAAGTCGTAACCCTTGAAGGCGCACTTAATGATTGCAGAGTTAAGAATGGGGAAAAGCCATTGAGTTATTTTAAAGGAAAAGAACTAGCGCATGTCTCTGCTTACATGGCCTACACATCTAGAGGTAACAAATTTGACATTCAAATACCCAACACAAAAGAAGCATTAGATGCTTATGAAGATGGTAGGAGATTATATTTTACTAAAAAAGGTCAACTCAATTTTTCATGTGCAG
>MDSZ01100972.1_pt1 | contig 13395 bp, 7 predicted proteins | sample 811201 | NCBI WGS metagenome assembly MDSZ01 (sample SAMN05326647, study PRJNA326480) | marine metagenome | isolation source: seawater | place: Indian Ocean: North | collected 2010
GAGAAGACAACCCGCGGTATGTTCATCAGTATTTCCACAGTGAATAAGTATATACTCAAAACCAGGAACATCAAGCACGTGAAGCATGCCAATATGAATATCAGGAAAACGTTTAGAATATTTCGCATGGTATCCACCAGTTTTTCTAAGACCCAACTTGTAAGTTCCATTTGGTATTCTCGTCTCGCCATATACTTTTTCATTTCGTTGTTCATCTTCTAATGTGTATGCTAAAAATTCACGTTTACATCTATATCCTTCAGCGTGAGGTGCTGAAGCGTGTTTATCTACTTTTAATAATATTCCATTAGTACTATCTGTACCACTAGAAAATCTAATTACTTCTAATTCCATTTATTTAATCATTACTGTTATATCGTACCCAGCTGTAGCGAGGGTTATCTTTAAATCATATTTACCACCATTATAAGACAAGAAATCACTTAAAATAAGAGAGGTTTCCGCTGGCATCGTTGTTTTTAACAAATCATACTCGTTGGTTCCATCATCTATATATATACGAACAAGAGTTCCATTACTTGCGTGACCATTTGTCACAAGTATTCTTTTAATACCACCGCTATTTAAACCCTTTTGTCTTTTATTAGCTTTAGCAATCATTACTTCATCTGAAGTAGCTCCTGTCCATCTTTTTTTAAACTTCATATTATTTTAACTGTATTGATCCTGTTCTTGTTCTTGTTGTTTTTTTACCATCTTTAGATACTGTTATTTCTGAATACGCAAACATCATGGAATAAGTTTTAGCTTTTGAGTCATACACAACCCCACATTCAACTTCTTGTTCAACACCTGAGGGAACAATCGGTACTGTACTTACTTTTAGTTTATTAGCGATATTAGTGGTATTAGTACTTATTTTTGTTTTATTATTATTAATATCTGTAGCTTGTTGAGATGTTATCCCAGTTTTATCTTTGTTAGCTGATATCTCTGTTCTAAGATAATCTATTTCTTCAGTTAACTTTTGTAATATATGAAGTACTGGTGCTAACATATCAAATTGGCCAAATGCTTTAAGATAGGAGTTACTGTTAAAATCAGACTCTAGTTTAGCCACCTTATCACTGTCTATTTTATCAGAATCATTTCCTTCGCTAGAATATATCCTAGTATATTTTTTACTTGTTAAAGCCATAATTATGTATTTATATCGTAAGTTATAACTATAGTTGCATTGTAGGTTTCTTTATTAGCACTTGGTTGCATACTAAAAAAAAGAGTATCACCCTTACTAAATGTCCAATCAACTGGCAGAACCTCATTTGACTTCCCTAAATTAAAAGATGCTATATTATATGTTGTACCAGTTGCAGTCGCACTAGCATTTTTATGAAACTTAATCTGAATAGTTCCAGCTGTAGCACTACCACTATTAAAACGAACAGAATTAACTAAACCATCAAAAGGGGCTACAACATAAGTTGTGGGATATTCAAGTGAAGGGTCACCATTATTAGGATAATCAGCTCCCGTCCCAGCTATCGGCATCCATGTTTTATTGGTATTATTGTGTTCAAAGTAAACCGTATAAACAGATCTATGGTATTTTCCATTTTTAGAAATTTTCCCATCAGAATCAACAACTAAAACATTAGTATTAGATGATTGACCCAACCCTTCTAAATAAACATCAGAGCGAAACCTAGATATAAAATCCCATATATGTTGGCCGATCCATTTCATTTTAAAAACTTATAGCTACATGCCGCAAGAACGATTGCTGTTACACATATTGGACAAGGACACATTATATTTCAAATCCAAAATTCAACACCATAAACCTAAACCTTGGGCAAGCACCCTTGTTTTCACATTTCCAACAAGGACAAAACATTAGTTCAAATATTGTTAATGTACTTATTCTTAATGCTAATTCGTATCTATCTTTTTTATTTCCTGATTTCCAGGAATTAATCCAATTTATCATATTTTACTTTTTATGTTATTCTTTTTTGATCTAAAATAGGTAACTTACCACTTGGTTTTGTACCTTTATAGAAGTACTGTATGTTATTATACTCTTCTATTTGTTTATTAAGATTCTTTCTTTTCTTTTTATGTTTATCACTGTAACTCATAGTTCTATAATTACATGTTTATTGATGAGCATAACATTTTTTGTTCTCATTCTCTGTTCTGTTTTTACAACGTTGACCATTTGATTTTATAGCTCCACATCTAAATTCTTTAATACCATCATTATCAATGTCACTTCCCTTCTTATCATCATAATCTTTATGATACATGCATTTTACTGACTCTTCTTTTGTTTCAACAACCATGCTACAACGTTGACCATTTGATCTAACAGCAGAGCATCTAACTTTTTTTATTCCTTCTTTTTTCTTTTTATCTTCTTCTTTCTTTTTATCTTCTTCTTTTTTCTTTTTAGCATCAGCTTTCTTCTGATCTTTTATTTTCTTTTTTTCTTCAGCTCTTTTTTGTTTAGCTTTTAGTTTAGCTTCTTCTAGCTCTTCATCTTTAATCCCAATACTCCATTTGTCCCAACCTAGAACCAAAGCTGCTCTTTGCCAAGCTTCATGATTACTAGTTATGGCTTCTTCTAAGTTATTGGTTTTATTTACCATTCTCATTATTGGAAAGTTTGTTCCAGCTTCTATTAAACTAGCAGCTATAGATAACGATGGGTTTTCTATTCTTAATCCAAGTTCTTTTCCGACACCTTTATTATATTGATATGTGTGAACTGCGTTCATTATTTTTCTAACCTTACTACCCATTGGTGGAGAAAGATTAGCTATTTCTTGTACTATACGTTCATTCTCTCTTCTACCGTAAGGTTTTTTTCTTTGCTCATCCCATTTTAATATAGTATTCTTCAAGGTTGCTATACCAGCGCCATATATTCCAGTTCCTCTAAGTAAAGTATCAAGAGCACCATTTAAAACTCTTTCAGTTTTTCTTTTGTTAGCTTTTTCGTCATCATCTTCTCCGAACATAGCAAACATTAATCCTGTTTGCAGAGTACCAAATATTATATTCTGTATAAGACCATAGTACATTATTCTAGATACATTAGCTTTCCAATCTCCTCTACCATTAACTAAATCAGATAAAGCTTTTTTGGTTAAACGAGTCATTTGCATTGGTGTATTTTGCCAAGCTAAAATCAATCTACCTAGTGTACCAGCCTGTTGGTTTGATATTAAATCAGGTCTAGAAGATTGTTGTGTTTCTTCAGCAATTTCCTGAAAGTCTAACCAAGCTTGTTCTTTGGCTTTAGTCTCAGACATTCCCTCTTTTAAATACTTATTAAGTCTATTTCTATAAAATGAAGAACCACCCATTGCAATAGCGAAGCTATCAGCTATCTGTGTTGGTTTAAAACCTATTTCTAATAAATAAGCTAATATAGCTTGAGGCTTACTTCTACCGTTGTGGAACGCTTTTGTCAACTCAGATGCTGATACATCTATCTGTAGTCCAGCTCTTCTCTGTTTTAACATATCTGAGTTAAATATAAAAGAGAAGTCTTTCCAAAACTGAGGTTGGTTAGCAAACGCTGCCGCTGCTTTAAACATATTGTTGTCAGTGTGGTTTATGAAGTTTACCGTTGATATAGTCTGTAATACAGCTGATCTCATATTAAAAAACATAACAGCACCAACCGAACCATTTATCCAATCTAAAAATCTATTAACCTCAGCGTCTTTACCAGTCTTTCTATTCTGACCAGTTTCCATTCTGTATAATATTTTCTGTAAATTATCTCTAAACTCAAAACCATAAACAGCTTCTATTTTGTTCATATTTTTTTCAGAGAAAAATTCATTTTTATTTTCAATCCATTTTTCTAAGAATTGTTTTCTTCCAACATCTCTAACAGTATTAGCTAGATCACTAGCGATAGTTTCTACTGTCCAACTTCTACTTGGATTTATATACCCATTTGGTAATCTAGTTATAATACTAAGTTTATCCGCAAACTCTCTAATTTGAGGATTTTGTAAAACAAAATTTGTTAAAGTTTTTTCTAAGTTTTTCGATATACCTGGTATTTCTATATTATTTTTATTCCATAAATATGTTCTAACAGCCGTGTCAACCGTAAAGTTCGTTCCTGACACTTTCTTTTTCAACTCTTTACCTATACCAGGGTATTCTTTCTTTAAAGCAGAATACTCATTAGACATGTTTTGTTTATACTGTGTCCAATTCCTTATTCCCACGGCATATGGTTCTAATAAATGCTCTTTAAAAAATTGCATATCAGCATTACCCTGTTTACCTTTGCCTAAAAATCTATATAATAAACCTTTAAAGTCCTCTGCTGAAGCTGGAATAAAGAATCTTTGAAATATAGAACCAACAGCTTCTTGTCCTCTTTTTTTAGCTTCCGCTTCAGAGAACACTTTTTGGTAACCAACACCCTTATCTCTTTCTATCATTTTATTAAATTCAGAATCTATACTTTTACTAAACTTAATCTTTGCTTGAACAACTTTAGACTTGATATCTAGTTGGTCTAATACTTCTTTAACAGCTTTTACGTTTGGCAAAGCATCGTCTACAAAATACATGTCGTTATATCCTTCAGCAAACTTCTGTAACATCCACTCGGCTTTTGCGTTACCCGTGCTGTTGCCTAACCCTGTTATGTTTTTAATAGGTATATTTATACCTTTTGATTGTAACCAACCGTGTATAGCTGTTGCTGACTCTTGAGGTCTAGCTGTTAATACAAAAACATTATCTGTTCCATATTTTTCTATTTGATTTTTCATTTTCTGAAGCAATGGCCCGTCAACCCCACCCCTTACGTTAACAAAATCACTGAAGTCAAATTCATAACCTTGCTCAGCTAATCTTGGACCTTCCACGGGCCACTTAGCTGAACTGATTTTTATTTCCTCACCAGTTTTAGGATCTTTTGCTACAACGAAATTCTTACCGTCAATTATTAATGTTTCATCAAAGTCAAACGTAGACATACCCCTTGTTATTCTACTGAGTTCACTAGAACTAACAGTTGGTATATTATCCAATTGTCTTGAAAACTCTCTACCTTCTTTTGTTGTTAAATCTATTTTCCAGTTACCAATCCTTCTAAACTCACTAGAACTAACGGTCGGTATACTTTCCATATCTCTAAGAAAATCTCTACCTCCCTTTTTTGTTAAATCTATTTTCCATTTACCAATTCTTTTAAATTCAGAAGAACTCACTGTACCACCAAACTTATAGCCTCTTTTCTTTAAGTCTTTTTCTAAGGCTTCATTTATTTTTCTAGCTTGTTCAGCAGCTTCTGTAAACTTTTTTATATATTTAGAGGTGTTTTTCTGAGCTTTACTAGACATTATGTATTCTTTAGTAGATTTTTCTGTCTTTAAATAACCTTCTGTTTTCTTGTCAACAAAGTTACTTATATCTTTGTCTGATATAATGTCTATAGAATTTGGACTAGTAACCTCAAGAGCAGTAGGTATAAACCTCATACTCATAGTTACTAAATTATGCTCAACACCTCTTTTTGATTTAACAGAGTTTTTACCATGTCTCCATTTACCTAGAAATCTACCTTCTAACTTAGTGGTGTTTAATCCCATTTTATTATCACCTAAATGAAATAAACCCCTACCCAACCAGTACATATGACTAGATGGATATTTTTTGTTAGCATACATATCCTCTATCAACGTTTGATCGAACACACCAGCAGAAGACATATCATTTAACAAACCTTCATTCTTGATAATTTCAAACGCCCAAGCTGGAATGTGGTTTTTATTGTTGTTGAAGTTTTCTAATAAACTCCTGTGTGTTTCAGATATACCTTCAGTTTCAGATAACTCTGTTAATCTATTCTTTATTTTTTTCCAACCTGGTAATGTTGACTGTAGTAATTCATTTATAAAATCTATACCTCTAAAGTTTCCAGCGTTGTCTGTGGTTATGTTTGTTTTACCATCTACTATGTTTACACTACCGGTTAAACTACCTAGTTGAGCTTTAAACATTTTAACTTCTACATTAAAAGCTCTATCAAATAACGTAGCATAAACATCTGGTAAATCGCCCTCTTCTGTTTGTTTTTCTGATATTAGTTTTACACCAGGTATTTTTCCAAATCTATTTATAACCCATTGTTCAAATCCTTTATTTCTTTTTGCTCCAGATTTAATAGCTTTTAATATCTTTTCTATCTTAAGTCCTTCGCTGTTGTATATTTTATCTTTAACAACCAGTTCGTTAAATATCCACTCAGCTTCTGCTTGAGTTATTTTACCCTTATACTTAGGGTTTAGTTTTATTTTAGTTAGAGGTTTACCAGGTTTTGTTTTTAAATCAAATACATTTTGAACTCCCACCGCACCAATCTCAACAGCCATGTTATACATCCTATCTAATTTAGCCGCTCCTTGTTCAGCTTTAGAAAACATTAGTCCACGTTCTCTATCTATCTTATTTATAAATTGCTCTATTAAAGCTTCTGCTTCAATTTGATTTTCAATGTCTTTTTTACTGGCATATTCTTTTATAAAAGATGGTGTTAATATTTCCGGTGTGGCATCTTTACCTATAGCTATACTAGCTTCTGTGAGAACTTTTATTCTATTATTATGCTTTGTTCCAGATTTTTTTGAAACCTGTCTCTTACCAGGAATAGAAGCTTCAACATAATCCTGCCATTGCTTAGCTGTTGGGTTTAGTCTCTCCCAAACTCTCACTCCTTCTTTTCTTTTCTTTTTGCTAATTGGATTATCTTTCTCTAGTATTTCAAATGGTAATAGTTTTCTTTTTCTAGGATTTTTACCAGACTCATTTGTTCCATGTACGAAATCATTTAATTGCTTTAAGTTCGTCATTCTACCGTGATCCTTAACAAATATATTACCCTGCGGTAAATGCTTCTGCATTTGAACTAATGTAGATATGGGTATAGATTTTAAAATTATTTTCCTATATTTTATTATATTTATAGGATCTAAAATACTCTCCAATGTATTATACAGCGAATTAGATAGATTAGTTTCATATGATTTTAAAAACTCTTTGGTCGTAACCACATCAGCAGTTGTTATGGATGTTCTTACCTTTCTAAATATATCACTTTTTAATTCTTCCGTTATACCAATTTCCCTTCTAAATTCAGACTCTAATACCTGATCCTGTACAGCTTCTTGTTTTGATTGCTCTTCTGTTAATTTAATATTGTCAGTTATAGCATCTAAGTTAGCGCTAGTGTCTTCAATCTGCATTAAAGCCGAACCCTCACTTGTGGTTTCGTCTAAACTTTTGTTTTGATTACTTTTATATATTTGATTATAAACGTTACCAGCTTTTTTACTTAAGAAAGCATTTATCCAACCGAACAAACCACTCTCGTTTTTCCTTTCAGGTTTGTAATTACGAACATGTGATAGAAGTTCCCCGTAAACCGTTTCAACAAAATCTGGCGGAACATTTTCAACTTTGTATTGGTTATATATTAACGCGTCTAAAAGTCCCTCAGATTGAATCTTTTCCAGCACAGCATCAGCATCAGCTTGCCACATTATATTACCAATATCTTTTTGCTCATAGTTTTGGTCTCCAAGCAAACCGGTTTTACCAAGTTGATTTATTCTAGGTCCATGATCTTTTGAAAATAATAATCCAGAGTTTTCTAAATCAGATATGGTATTGTCTGTAAAACCCTGTTGCTTTAAAGCTTTTTTAACCTCATTCATTTTAGCTCTAGACCTAGAAGCTTGTGCTCTTATACTGTCGCCAACTTTTATTTTTTTATCAAAAGCGTTTAGTAGTGATTTAGATAAATCCCCTCTTTGAATATTAGAATTAAAATCTTTTATAAAATTATAAACATCTCTACCATCATTAAGATTAATATTAAATCCCAGCCTATTACCAACGTGTCTAAAACCATCACCGATTTTACTCATGACGCCTTCGTTGTAATCCATAGCTCCGCTGGATAAACCATCTAAAAATAAAGCCATAGCCTCCTCGCTTTGAACAGCAGCGGGCTTCATTGCGTAGTTGTTTAATCGTTGTCTAAACTCTCCGTTTCTAACAGACCTAGGATCTATACTAGATAAATGATTTTGAAAAGCAGACGAAAGAGCAACTTTAAGTTCTGGACTTTTGTTTAATGTTTCATTTAAATACCAGTGTAGAAACTCATGACTAGCAACATTACCTCCACCACTTGTTATAGCTTGTTCTTGAGATGTTATTATTTTACTTTTTCCGTCAGCTGTATAAGATGATGGTATTATAAAACCATGTGATTGTCTTATTTCATTTAGTAATTCTTCAACAGGTAAACCATCTATCGTGTTCATAGTGTTACCCTCAACATCAAAATATTCTCCATTTTTTTTAGTTATACCCATTGATCTCAAAGCCTCTTGTTCAGCTTGTTTACCATCATTGGTTTCAATAAAATCTAGTTTCTGCTTTATACCTTTATTTTGCTCAATTATCTTCTTTACGTTTTTTACTGTTTCTTGATATTGTTGAGTTGTTTTTTCAGCGGTAATTTTTTCAGCTATAGGATCTACTATTTCGTTTCTTCTATTTTGTATCTTTTGTATCTCCTTATTTAAAGCTAATATTTCTTTTGTTTTAGTTGCTTTATTTTTATTACTACTTTGAATAGAGGTTTTTTGATCATTTAATTTTTCTAATTCTTTGTCTAATGTCATTAATTCCCCTCTAGTGTCAGCGTTATCTATAGAGTTTAATATCTCAACCTCACTAGCTGTTATTTTATTTTGAGAAGGCGGTATACCTTTTATCATTTTAGAATCTAAACCATTACTTTCTAGATATGTAGCCGCTGCATCAAATGCTGCGTAATCATTTTTTATCTCGATATCTAAATTCTTATTTAACAAACCTTTGCTCTTCATTGTTTTTAAATACTTTTCAGCATTTTTCCAATCAGAGAACCTTCTATTGTTAACATAATAAACCGGAGCTTTATTTCCTTTTAGTTTATTAACTACCCCTCCAGCAAAACCCATACTAAGAGCCATAGCACCTACAGATCCAACCATTTCAGTTAAACCTTGTCTATCTAAACCCTGTTTTCTACCATTTTTATCATACTTAAATATACCCTCTAACGTATTGTCATTTCCATCCGCTAGATTACTAAGTGGATAGTTTAATAACTCTTCACCTATCTCTCCAATAACACCGTGCCAACCAGCGTTTTTAGCAGCCCATGTTGCAAACTCTTCCGCACTATCCATTCCCATCTTCCTCATGAATGTACCCACACTAATTCTCTTTAACATGTCCATGTTTTTAACTAGTCCTTCTAATGGTGTTCCTTTCATAGAGGCGGCACTTATACCTAAATGAGCACCTATACGTTCTGTAAAAACCTCTGATGCTGTAACACCATATGCTCTAGCAAAAGCCTCACCAAAAGATTCATCTGGGTTTTTCAAACCCATAGCTTTACCTTCTTCATCAACCGCTGAATATGAATCTAACTTAGCTATAAGACTATCTGCTTCTGTTGAAAAAGCATAAGTATACTCTGGTGTCATTCTTTGAGCCATGTTGTCCCCTATCCTCCACGGTTGCATAGAAGTTTGGACAGCTACACCGTTTAATAAAGCTAAACCGTTTATAGCTTTTTCAGATATTTTTAATGCTCCTGTTTTTTTAGTAAAAAGAAGTTTACTACCATCAGCAGCTACACGAACGTGTTTTTTACCTTGACGTTTTAACGCTTCAACTGCTCCTTTTCTAAAACCCAGTTGCATTGACGTTGATGCTGCTCTAAATCCTGGCCCACCTAATATAAACTCACCAACAAAAGGAACTGAATGAGCTGATAGTTTACCTATATTATACATCGTTGATATGTCAGATGCTATTTCATCTGATTGGTTTTTTATACTAGCCATCGCTAATAATTGTTTTTCAACCTCTGTTCTATCTTTCTCGTCTTTCTTAGCGATTTCCAATATACGCATAGAATCACCAGCTGAAACTATACTAGAGAATATAGGTACAAATTTTATTTTATCCCCACTAGTAAATCCAGATAAAAACTCGTAGTTACCCATATCTCTAACGCTTTCAGGATTCTCCATAACGTTGTCAGCCCACTTGATAGCTTGTTCATATTTTCTACCGTATTGCTTATAATATCTTTGAGCAGCTAAGTGTTCTATATATCTACTATCAGATATATCTACCAACCCATCTTTAGTTAAATCTTTACCTTTGTTCTCTTCGCGGACTTCATTTAAAACTTTGTTATACTCGTCGGTAGGCTTACCAGCCAACCTCCAGTATTCAACACCATTTTTACCTTTGTATTTCTCTACTTCGGTCATATTTTTTATAGAAAAATCTTTTATCTCAGAACTAACACCTTTTAAGAAAAACTGTGTTGGTTCATCTACAACCTCTCCATCAATAATAGATTTTCTGGTATTTATTCTTTTGTAAAAATGAGCGTAATATTCTCTTGCATAATCCTCTTTGTCGTCGTTTGGAAAATCCATTTCTCTAAACTGAGCTTCAAGAACCATATCTAATAGTATTTTCTTTTCACTAGAGTTTGCATTAGCAAATCCCTTTTCATCAAGATATTTTCCTATATTATTTAATTGACCGTCTTTCCATTTCTTATTTCTTAATCCCCAATCTTTTATAAAAGCATCGAATTGATCTTCTTGAAACTGAGAATACCTATTGCGCTCGTCTGAACTAAATCTTTTTACATCTTCATCTTCTGATATTAAATCAAGATATCTATCCTGCATATCTTCATCTAAGTCTTCAAAGGCTGATTGTTGTAGTTTTTTTAATCTATTATTTAAAACCTGATTAGCCGCTTCTAAGTCTTCTTTTGTTCCACCTTTAGGAAATGTTCTAGCATAAGACTCTTCAGCTTCCCTTATTATCTCATCTCTTCTTTTACTTAGATTATCGTTTATAACGTCAATTTGCTCTTGGAATTCTTGTTTTACAATGGGTCCATATTTCTCTTCTTTTTTAGATATTAATTCTGAGAATTTATTTTTATTATCAACAACAAAATCAGAGATTTTATCAGCCATGTGTAATTCAAAGTCTGATATTCTCTGCTTGTTTTCTTCTGTTACAAAATCTGTTTGTGTGAATTTTGTGATGCTTGGATCTTTAGGAGTATATGAAGATATCTCTTTTGCATCTGGTAAGTTAGGAGTGTTTCTAAGTTCATCTATAGGATCGTCATAATCAGCAGCTGACACAGACTTGTTAGCTTGATTATTAATTTCATATAAGAATTTTAATTCATTATATTTTTTAGGATCTTCTTTTTCAGAAACCCCACCAAAGGTTTTTACTTTTACTTTTCTAGGAACAGGTGTTATTACATTATCTTTAGGATCACCTGGAAGTGATGGTTGATTATAATCAAAATTAATACCATCAAAATCTTCCATCCTACTACCTGGAGATAATGATTTTAAAAAATCATTCTCTGATTGATCTTTAGTTTTGTATTTAGCTTTTAAATCATCATACCTTTTTTCAGTATGATCCCATAAATTCTTTTTTGATACCAACGAACCAGGTTCCAATAATGAGTCCGTATTTTTTTTGTTGTATTGAGAGATTGTTTGTGCTGCGGTTTGCTCTGTGCTCGCACTTTTCACAGAGCTCGATTGGTTTCCCGAGTCAGAATCTGAAACTTTAATTTTCTTATTATTCTTTTTAACCCATTGTTTAAATTCTTCCTCTTTGTCTTCTGTTACTGTAAACGGCTTGTCGTAGCCATCTACGTCATATTTAGTTTTTTTCATACTGTATCGTTAGTTACCCGTTATTTATTATTACTCCTTGTCAGAGTTAAACATGTCTGTTATGTCTTTTTCTTTTTCTTTATTCTTCAAGTTTAATCCTTTCTTTTCTTTATCCTTCTTTTCTTTGTCGTCATCTTTTTTCGAGTGCGAAGCTCTTCTACTGTCAGCCCCTTCTTTATGTTCTGATTGAAGATAATTTGTCATCCAATTAGAAAGGTATTTTTGTTTATATGTTTTACCGTGTTTATCTTTAGTTGTATCAGCTAAAATAGCATCTACTATAACAGTGGCTTCTGCATCGTCTATTATATCATCTTCATTTATATCCGCTCCCTCTAACTGACTAGCCATAACACCTATATCCTTATAAGTTCTACCTTCGTCATTATAATCACCTTTGATAAAACCTTTAAACTCCTCATAAAATGATTTTCTATTTGGTATCATTTGGTCATACACCATGGATTCAATATCTCCCATACCTATTATAGTAGATTCTAGTATACCTTGTTCTTTTTGTCTATTAAATACAGGATCACCGTGTTCAGGTAAAAAGTTAGCGGCTTCTAATTTAAGCTTGGCAGCATGCTTATGGAATATATCTCTTGATGGTTCATCAACTCTTTTGATACTTTGTTTCAATGTTTGAAGAGATGTCCATTTTGTTGGACCAGCTTGAATAATAGCTTCTTTCATCATCTTTTGTCTAGTAAGATTATCAATCATCTCAGCTCTTGTTTGATCTGTTTCACCTTCTTTTAATGGTGAATTACTTAATTGATAAAGCATGCCGTTTATTTCTTTTATCTCATCTCGACAAGTATCTATAACATCGAAATCGGTTAACTCAACGCCCCAATCACCTTCGTTTTCACAATCAACTCCTTCTGGGCAAGTGTTTTTAGATAACCTAGCATCTTTACTTAATAAACTCATTATATCTTTTCCCCTATCAGACCTTAAAAAAGCTTCACTTAATTCACTTTTAGGTACCGACTCTCCTAGCGCTTTTCTTATAGATTGGTATTCAGCCGCTTGTTGAGCTTTAACTTCTAGTTCTGCTAATGCCTCATCTTGTTCAGCTGGATCACCATTTATGTATTTATCTTTTAGATCGCCATCTATTTCTTTTCTTATATTCTCTTTTTCAGCAGGTGGTAAAGCTCCGTCGTTATCAGCTATCTCCTCTGCCTGCTCAGTATAGTCTCCAGCTTTTTTCTTTTGTTGAATATTCCAATTTTGCATTTCCTTAATCATATCAAGGATAGCTTGATTTTCTATGTCTTTATACTCTTTACCCGCTGAGTGAGCTCTGTATGCCCATTGGGCCAATGTTGGATCTGCTTTCATTAAATTATATTTTTAAATTCAACATCTATTTTAGAGTAATTAACCATATCATAACCGCTAGAATGTTTTATAATAGCATCACTAGGTATCTCGTCAGACATGACACCCTGATAAACACCTTCTCCAAGTATTTTATCTACATACTCAAAAGCATATATCCTTAAACCACTAGGAGAACTACCTATTAGTTTAATATTCTTTTTTAATCTTCTATCTGAAAACAATCCACCTAAAGCACTTA
>MDSZ01102570.1_pt1 | contig 13395 bp, 9 predicted proteins | sample 811201 | NCBI WGS metagenome assembly MDSZ01 (sample SAMN05326647, study PRJNA326480) | marine metagenome | isolation source: seawater | place: Indian Ocean: North | collected 2010
CTCTATACCCAAATTTTTCAGCGTATTTGCAAGTAGATTCCATGTCCCTCCATAAAGATCCGTAGAAGCAACAATGTTATCTCCAGCTCTACAAAGATTTTGAATTGCCAACATAGATGCGGACTGACCTGATGAAACTGCCAGAGCAGCAACTCCTCCTTCTAAAGCCGCCACTCTTTCCTCCAGTACAGCGTTTGTTGGATTCATGATCCTAGTATAAATGTTGCCAAGTTCTTTAAATCCAAACAAATTACTGGCATTTTCAGTACTGCTAAATTGGTAACTTGTTGTCTGGTATATAGGTACAGCAACGGAATTTGTTGTTGGATCACTTCTATAACTACCAGAGTGAAGAACTAAAGTCTCAGGATGTAATGAATTAGTTGGCATATTTTTTCCTCATTAAAAGAAATTGAATCAAAGCTCTGACGACTGTTTAAAAGAATTTTTTTCTATATTTCAAGCTTTTAGCACATATTTTTTCTTTATTTTCTCATTTTATTCATTAAAATAGGACAAATTTCTAAGATTACATGGAAAATCAGAATGGACACCATAGACAAAGATATCCTACAGATCCTCCAAAAAAATACTACTTTGCCTCTAAGCGAGATCGCAAATAGAGTTGGAATTTCCAAAACACCCTGCTGGAATAGAATTCGAGCCCTGGAAGAAAAAGGTGTTATTAGGGAAAAAGTAGCCATCTTAGACAATGAAAAACTAAACCTTAACGTTGTTGTTTTTTTATCAATTTCAGTAAGTCACCACTCTGATTCATGGATTGAAAAATTTTCTGAAGCAGTCAAGAAATATAATCAAATAATTGAGGTTTATCGTGTAACTGGATCAAATATGGATTATTTGCTTAAAATTGTTGCAGCATCGGTAGCAGAATATGATCAATTTCAACAAAGCCTTATAAATGAAATAGAGTTTACTAACATGTCGTCAAGTATAGCATTAAAGGAAATTAAAAGAGTAACAGCCCTACCCCTCGAATTTCTCAACGCTTAATATAAAAAATACCAAGAACTTGAGTTATAAATTTACCGATGATGTAAAAGATTTTCTGCTTGATAGGAATATAATTTTTTTAATCAGCTATACGTAGAGTTATAACAATAAATATATTTCTGGGTTCTTGGAATTTGATAAAAAGTATTTATATCAGATCGATGAAAGATGAGGCTCTGATAATTTTAGGAAACCAATTATTTCCTGCTGAATATTTTCCAAAAAATAAAGACATAAAAATATTTATGGTGGAAGACTGGGAACTGTGTACTTATGAAAAGCATCATAAGCAGAAAATAATATTTTTCCTGACGGCTATGCGAAACTATAGAGATACTTTATTGCAAGCAAAGTATGACGTAAGTTATCATGAATTGGATGAAAATGATAAGAAAACAACGTTCCTGGACCGCCTTGGCGAGTTTTGTAAAATAAATAAAATAAAGACAGTCACCTATTTTGAAATAGCTGACAAGCCTTTCAGACAGAAGGTTACTGATTTTTTATCTCACAATGCCATTAATCCAAATATTTTGAAAAACCCTATGTTCATGTTTGACCAGTGCGAATTTAAATCATACTCGGTGGGTAAGCTATACCAAATGGGGAATTTTTATAAAAAAATTCGTGTCGAAAAAAATCTACTTATGGATGGAGAAATGCCAGTTGGTGGCAAATGGACTTACGATGAAGAAAATCGAAAAAAAATACCAAATGGAGAAAAAATTCCTGAGTTGCCTTCCTTTAAAGAAACAAAGTATCATCAAAAAATTTCAAGGTTTGTTGCAGAGAACTTTATAGACCACCCGGGCAAAATTGATAAATGCTGGCTTCCAACCACTCGTGCGGATTCAAAGAAGTTTTTTATGGAATTTCTTGAAAAAAGATTTGAAAAGTTTGGTGATTATGAGGATGCAATTGACACTAGAGGCCATTTTCTTTTTCATAGTGGTATAAGTGCGTTACTAAACATAGGCTTACTATTACCAGAGGATGTCATAGCCGAAGCACTTAGTTTCGCAGAAAGCCATGGGATAAAATTAAACAATCTAGAAGGATTTGTTAGACAAATCATCGGTTGGAGAGAATTTATGAAGGGAACCTATGAACTTCATAGTGAAAAGCAGGAAATTTCCAATTTTTTCAACCATAAAAAATTACTATCAGACCATTGGTATACTGCATCAACAGGGATAGATCCTCTTGATGATGCAATAAGAGGAACTATTGAATATGGCTACACACATCATATCAATAGACTTATGGTTATCTCAAATATCATGAACCTTTGTGAGGTTGACCCAAGACATATTTATAAATGGTTTATGGAAATGTTTGTAGATTCCTCTGAATGGGTAATGGTACCCAATGTATACGGTATGAGTACTTTTGCCGATGGTGGCATTTTTGCTACTAAACCTTATATCTGTGGTTCAAATTATATCCTAAAGATGAGTAATTCGAGCAAAGGAGATTGGTGTGAAGTAGTTGATGGTTTATATTGGCGCTTCATAGAAAAACATTCTGAATTTTTTAGTAAAAACTACCGTCTATCTTTCATGACGAGGGCACTTAATAAACTTCAACCAGATAGAAAAGATCGTATATTTCTTAAAGCTTCAAACTTTATAGATCAATATGTTACCTAAAAAATCTTAATTTTGACAGTTATTCAGGAGGCGACGTGAAAGAAGACATAGATAAAAGGTGGCATTTTATAAATTGTAGAAGAAAAGATTTATTATGGCTTATTTCTTTAGTGACTACCACTAATCTAATTATCTTCACCTTTATTCACCTTCAAACTGAAGCCAAACTTACACTATCAGCTCTTTCAGTTTTAAATGTTTTAATCTTGATTGTTGGTGGGGTAGGAATAATTGATGAACTCAAAGCAGCTTCAAAAGATCTAAAAAATGATATGAGTAAGGTGAGTATAGTATTCCAAAAAATACCCTGGAATTTCTTTAGGAATGCTTTACCGTTTCTTTTTATTTTAATCGGTATAATGCAGTTATATGAAATATGGTCCTGAATTCTGAGGAGTAATGGAGTTGCAGTCTAAAAGGAAGTTTTTGACTTTAAATACCAACAAACTTCTATTATCAGTAGTATTTCTTGCCTTGGCAGTCATTTCAGGGGGACAATTAGTCAACAGTGAAAAAGATTTAGTGGCTAGCCAGCAGATCGTTAACGGTACTCCAGTAAAATTATTGGAACCAAAAGAATCCAATGGCGCCCTAGTTTTTATAGCTCATGGATTTGCAGGATCATCAAATTTCATGCGTCCCCTCGCAGTGTCTTTAAGTCACTCCGGGTTTACCACTATCAGGTATGATTTTTTAGGCCATGGTGAAAATAAAAATCCCTATTCTGGTTCAATAACCCAACTCTCAGGCGCTACAGAAAACTTTGTGAATCAAACAAATTCAATAGTTAATCATTATAAGGAGGTATATGAACCAGAAAAAATGGTTCTAATTGGCCATTCGATGGCATCCGACATTATCATGCGTACCGCTTTAAAACGGGATGATATATTTTCAGTAATTGGAATATCCGCATATACAGATGCTATTACTGCTAAAAAGCCAAGTAATATTCTGATATTAAATGGGGAGTGGGAACCACGTTTAAAACTTAAAGCTTACGACATACTAACCAAAATTGGTATTGCCAGACCGGAGGAGGATATCACTTATGGGTCATACAATGATGGATCTGCACGAAAGATATCAACAGTAATCAACGCAGATCACATAGGAATTCTGTTCTCAGAACGAACACAAATCGCAGTAGGAGCATGGTTAAATGAAATCTTTAAAAGTGAAATAATCAGTAAAACTAATAAAATGGGAATATGGATTGCCATACTTCTTTTAAGTATTTTTATTTTAATTATCTTCTTTATTTTATCTTTTCCAAAATTAGCTGCTCAGGGATTTAATGTATCATTTAAAAAATTTATTATTCTAAGTTTACTTTCGTCTTTGATTACTCCACTTATACTGAGCTATGGAAAAATACCTTTTATTAACTATTCTGCTCAAAACCATTTAATAAACCATTTATTTTTGTATACGTGCATATGTTGGATATGTGTACCTCTACATTCATTAGGTAAATTTGCGAGTGATCGATATTTACAATTATTCTCAATATTAGTTATCGTATATACTTTTACAATAGGAGTAGCTTTAAACTCATATGTAAGCACTTTTATACCTTTAAACTTTGAGAGATTGTCATTACTGGCAATCCTTCTTATAGGTTGCATCCCTTACATGATGTTTGTCCAAGTCCTTCGCCACTCTCAATCTTATGGATGGTTGATGGCAACGATATCTAATACCTTTTTAATAGTATCTCTTGCACTATCCGTATACCTAAATTTCAAAGAGCTATTCCTGATTGGATATTCTATATTACTATTTATTTTATTTTCTGGAGTATTTGGTCTTTTGAGTACCATGGTTGCAAAGAGGGTTAATAGTCATTTGGCCGTAGCAAATGCCAATGGTGTCTTATTGGCATGCGCATTTGCAACGGCCATACCTCTTTATATACCCTAGTGCATCCTAGCTTAACGACTTAAAAGCACTAAGAGCCCGTTCCCGAGAAATCTTTAGATCAACAATTGGCTCTGGATAAGTTTCTCCAAGTTTAACGTCTGCAGCATCTAAAATTTCCTTCGGAGCCTCCCAAGGACAGAATAAATATTTGTTCGGTACTTTGGCTAACTCTGGAATATATGTTCGTACATATTTTCCATCGGGATCAAATTTTTCACCCTGTGTAACAGGGTTGAATATTCTAAAGTATGGTGCAGCGTCAGCACCACAGCCAGCAATCCACTGCCACCCTGCTGAATTATTGGCTAGATCGGCATCGCATAATGTATCCCAAAACCATCTCTCACCCTCACGCCAGTCAATAAGTAAATTTTTCACTAAAAAGGACCCCACGATCATTCTGGAACGATTATGCATATAACCTGTCTGCCACAACTCACGCATCCCAGCATCAACCATAGGTACACCAGTAAGACCCTGCTTCCATGCTATTAAATTAGTTTCATTTTTAATCCATGGAAAGCTGTCAAATTTACTTTGTAAATTTCGAGTTGATAAATTTGGGTTATTATATAATTGGCTGTAGGAAAATTCCCTCCATCCTAATTCGCTACAAAAATGATCAATATTTTTGTTTTCACCTGCATGTTTTGCTCCATACCACAACTGATTGGGTGACACTTCCCCAAAATGAAGGTGTGGTGATAGCCTAGAAACAAAGTGGTCAGAAGGATAATTTCTTCCCTCTTTGTAATTCACTATTCCAATACCTAAAAATTTAGAAAATCTATCCTGTGCATGTGGTTCTCCAATTGTCCAATGCTGCATTAAGCTTTTATCCCATCTAATGCTTGGTAGAAGTTTTAAATCATCAATGGACTTTGAGAGAGAGTTCTGAAAGATATTTAACTTCTTTGGTGGGTCAAGTGGTTCTCTGGGAGGTGCATAATTAAGGCAACCTTTGCGAAAAAAAGGTGTAAATACTTTGTAGGGGGAACCATCATCTTTCTTTATTTCCCAGGGCTCCCACAGGAGCGCATTGTTGAAACTTTTAACTTCAATATTTCTTTTTGCTAAATATGCTTTAATTTTTTCGTCTCTTTTTATTCTCCAAGGCTCATAGCATCGCCCCCAATATACGGCCTCGATTGGATAAGTATCAATGAGCCTTTTTATTACTTCACTGGGATCACCTTTCTCAATCCATAGCTTTCCACCTAGTGATTCGCTGAGCGATTTTAAAGAGTGATGTAACCACACCTTACTGGCACTACCCATTAAGTCCCTATCCGGATTAATTGTATCAAGTATGTATAAAGGGAGAACTCTTTCAGCCTCACCGGCTGCTAATAAGGCAGGATTATCTGATAGCCTTAAGTCTTGTCTAAACCAACAGATTGCAATCTTTCTTCTCATAACGGCAACTCCTCTTGATGAATTATTTCACTCTTCTTATTCTTATTTATGCCAAATTTAAGTTTTGATCTTTTTCGGCTTCCATGCTTTACATAAATGTTCTTTGCAACCTTCTTAAAATCTGAATTTTTTCTTATTTCATAAACTGCTTTTGCAGCCAATTTTCTGGACGATAACTCATTTACTATAGGGTCTAAATATCCTTTGGCTGAAACAGGGGATAGCCAAGGTGTATGAATGTACTCTTTTGAAATATCTGAAAGCTCTGGTAACCAAGTCTTAACAAAAATACCCTCGGGGTCATGATCATTGCCTTGCTTTACAGGATTGTAGATTCTGATTGTATTTATTCCTGTAGTCCCCGACTGCATCTGAACCTGAGAATAGTGAATCCCTGGCTCGTAATCGACAAAAAGTTTTGCCAACCACAATGACGTTTCTCTCCAATGCAACCATAAATGATAACTGGCAAAACTGATTAGCATAGCTCTCATACGAAAATTTAGCCAACCTGTCGCAATAAGAGACCTCATGCAAGCATCAACCATTGGAAACCCGGTATTTCCAAATTTCCAAGAATGAAATTTTGCGTAATCAAATTTATTCTCCCTAATTCCATCATAGGCTGAATGCAAATTCGAAAATTCTATTTGAGGCTGATCTTCCATTTTTTGAATGAAATGACAATGCCACCGCAAGCGGCTAGAAAATGATTTATACGACCTATTCCAAATATTCCTGCTTTCTTTATCAAAATCTTTTAATCTCACTTTATTTAGCTCTAAAGCTTGGAAAACTTCGCGAACTGATATAATTCCAAAGGCGATATATGCGGAAAGCCTTGAGCAACTATCATAAGCAGTCAAAGGTGATGACATTTGTGTCGAATAGTTTTTACCACTTTTATTCAAAAACTCGTTTAAAAGCCTTTCAGCCTCCTCTCTACTCCCTCTCTGAGATTTCACCAAGCCATCGAATTTCAGACTTAAATTTGCTGCTGAGGGCAAAGGATCTGAAGGTTCTACAGTGGTTTGGATATTTATAGGCAACTCGCATATCGGCATTTTCATTTCCGTATACCATTGCTTTGACCAACCATCTCTATTTTGTAACCCTCGCACAACTCCGTTTCGTTTATACTCTATCCAATCTATATTATTAACTTTCGCCCATTCCCCTACTATTTTATCTCTTTGATATGTCCATCCATTCCAAGTCTCTTTATGTGACCAAATAGTAATTTTTTTGTATTTCTTCTTTAGATAACTAAAGACATCCACTGCATTACCAACTTTAATGACTAAATCCAAATTCTTAGATTGTAGATCCCTCTTCAAGGAATCAATCGCGTCCTCTAGAAATTTAAAATGTCGGTAAGACATATCTTTCTGCAACCAAAGATCAGGTTCTAAAATATAAAGCGGTAATATTTGGCCTCGAGCAGAAGCATCACATAAAACTTTGTTATCTCTGATCCTGAGGTCACGCTTAAACCACACAACATTTATATCTCGAAATTGAGCGATGTTATCAGCAAAAATTTCTGTCATTGTAATGCTCTAAGCATCTAGTCTACAGCACATAAAGGCTAATCCAAGATGTATCATCTTCATTCACTAACTTTGTCATTAAGTATGGCGCGATTAATTCTCGGAAAAAAGTAAGGAACTCTTTCTTTATATTTTTCAAATTCTAATCCATAAAATTTGGAAAAGCGCCTTTCCTTCAGATAGGGACCAAAAAAACAATATAATGTATAAAATGATGCCACAATAAACAAATCCAAGGTCATAAATGGAGAAGTCCAAAGAACCAAACAAAAAGACAGATAGATTGGCTGTCTAATTAATTTAAATAATCCACTATTTGGCATTCTTGGGAAAACGGGCTCTATGTTCCTGTAAAGAGATGTCCAACCTAATGAACCAGTTTGGACTTGATAGCCAGCTTGTATAGAAGAAGCTGATAGTAGCATCCAAGAAAGTAGGTTTAAAAGGATCAAAAATACGCTAGCTGGGAAATCGACCTTCCAAATCACAACCTGTGACGGACTCCATAAAACGAATAAAAATAATAATTGAATTGAAGCTATTGTCGCGTAAATGGTGGTTCTTAAAACCCTAGCGTGAGCCCGAGGTGAAAAGTAATCTAAAGCCCTCATTCCGTTGCCAGTTAAGAAAAATGAATGGCCAGCTGGAAATTGTATAAGCAAAATAAAATTCATACTAAGTGCCCAATATCCACTTAAGTTGCCAATTGAATATGAAAATCCGGTTATTATTGATCCAAACATAACAAGTCCAGCCAGTAGAAATACACCATGGCAGACGGCTCCATAACTAAGAGCAGTAACTTTCTTTGCATTCAGCGACATCATACGGGACGAGGTAAGTATTAATATGCAAAAAACAATAGCTTTAGACCAAGTGTCGCATTACATTGTCTGGTCTCACATTGTAAACCCCATCCTCAAGACACATTAGGGTCAAGTCAAACAAAAATGAAAAAATTATATCCTTATTCTATCTGCGTTATCGATATTGGATCACCCAAGCTAGGAAACATTGGCTGGTCTCTTATGAACAACAATGGTACCGATGAATGGTCAGGACAGGAACTTGATGAGCTATTCCCACTTATCTCAGATCAACTTGAAGCTGGTGGTTTGCTTTTAGGTCTAGAGGCTCCATTGTTTGTTCCAATTAGAGATGACCTTCTTCTTGCAACAAAAGCTAGAAAAGGAGAGGAAAGAAGACCATGGTCTGCAGGAGCAGGTGCTCAAGTGTTAGCTATGAATCTGCCCTTAATGGTCTATATTTTTAAGAAGATAATAAATGTAGCAAAAGCGGAATTCATAATAAACTCGGAACACTTTTCTGGAGCAACAGGACAGACACTGATTTTTGAAGCTTTTGTTAGTGGCAAAGATAAGGGAGACTCTCACATTGAAGATGCTCGAATAATGTCTCATTATTGTGCCCAATATTCAAAAATTAATAGACTCCCCAACACAATTTTAGAAGATGAGCCTGGTGTAAGCTATTTTAATCTTGCAGCTGCAGCACTTTTACAATGCGGTGGAATTAAAAATTTAAATGATTTACACATTCAGTCCCCAATTTTTCGACCCAAAAGTGATTAGATGAAAAAATCTCATTTGCCTCAGAAAATCTGCGTATGCTGTGGCCGTCCGTTCAGCTGGAGGAAAAAATGGAAAAAGGTATGGGATGAGGTCAAATATTGTTCCAAGAGATGTCAGTTGAAAAAAGGTAATGGGTGAAGCTGTGCATTTACCCCAATCTTGAATTCTTTAAACATGTTGCCAGTAACAATATTTTTTTAAATTGTTATTCAATATTTTAAAATAAATTACTTTGGTATATTAAGTCTTAATACAAAATAATTTATATAGAAAAGGTCGGAGCAGAATGGGTCACCCGGAAGATTATAACCCTCCAAAAGTTTGGAAGTGGGAAGTGCCGAGTGGTGGAACTTTCTCTAAAATAAACAGACCTACCTCAGGACCGACCCACGAGAAAGAACTGAGCACTGGCATGCATCCAATACAGCTTTACTCTCAAGGCACGCCCAATGGTGTTAAAGTCACTATTATGCTTGAGGAACTATTAGCCCTGGGACACAAGGATGCAGAATATGATGCATGGCTATGTAAGATTTCTGAAGGAGATCAGTTCTCGTCAGGTTTCGTTGAAGCAAACCCTAATTCAAAGATACCAACTTTAATTGATACTAAAACCAACCCCCCACAACGAGTTTTTGAGTCCGGCGCAATACTTTTATACTTAGCTGAAAAATTCAATGAATTTTTACCAAAATCTTTCTCTGAAAGGACAGAGTGCCTTTCTTGGTTATTTTGGCAGATGGGCAGTACACCTTATCTAGGAGGAGGCTTTGGTCATTTTTACAAATACGCACCTGAGAAAATTCAATATGCAATCGATCGCTATACCATGGAAACCAAACGCCAATTAGATGTTTTGAACAAACGACTAGAGCAATCTAAATTTATTGCATGTTCAGAATATTCAATTGCAGATATAGCTAACTGGGCTTGGTATGGTCAACTAGTATTAGGGCGACTTTATGGAGCTGGAGATTTTCTCGATGTTAAAAGCTATAAGCATGTGCTTGCATGGGCGAAGTTAATAGATAAAAGAACAGCAGTAGAGCGAGGTAAGAAAGTTAATAGATATTATGGCGATCCCAAAATGCAGGTACCTGAGCGGCATGATGCTTCTGATTTTGATATATGAGTAAAAAAGATGCGTAATATCTATTATAAGTACATTAAGTTTATAATTAATCGACTAATTCAATCAGAAGATCTTTGGCAGAAATTTGGTCACCTACGGTCACACAAATTTCTTTAACCTTTCCATTTTGACTAGCATGAATGCCAGTCTCCATTTTCATCGCCTCAATATTAACCAGTAAATCACCTTTCTTGACTATTTGATCAGGCTTTACAGCTATTGAAGCAATAACTCCCGCCATAGGTGCTGAGATATGGTTTGGGTTTGATACATCTGCGATACGCTTTGTCTCACCAAAAAATTTTGATCGATCCTGCACCCTAATAACCCTAGGTTGACCGTTCAATTCAAAAAAGACTTTTACTTCACCATTTTCGTCAGGATCACCAATTGCTTGTAATCTAATTTCAAGAATTTTCCCAGGATCAATTTCTGCAGAGATTTCTTCACCAGGTTGCATACCATAAAAGAAATTTCTGGTTGGTAACGTCCTTACTGGACCGTAAGTCCTATGGCGCCCCATATAGTCAAGGAACACCGATGGGTACATTAGATAACCAAACAAATCCTCATCGTCCACCTTCTTACCCATAAGCTGCTTCGATAAATTTTTACGCTCCTCATTCAAATCAACTTTAGGAACATGTATTCCTGGGCGATCAGTTTTTGGTTTTCTACCTTTTAATATTTTTTCTGATAAGTTTTTAGGAAAACCACCTGGTGGTTGCCCAAGATTACCAGAAAACATGTCTATGACACTTTCTGGAAATACTACTTCGACAGTAGGATCCTCTACCTCATCTCTAGTAATTCCCTGACTAACCATTAGAAGCGCCATGTCCCCCACTACTTTGGACGAGGGTGTCACTTTGACTATATCCCCAAACATAGCATTGACTTCGGCGTAAGCATTGGCAATTTCTGGCCATTTTTCTTCCAGCCCCATTGAACGCGCTTGCGACTTTAAATTTGTGAATTGCCCGCCCGGCATCCCATGGATAAAAATCTCAGAAGCAGGTGACTGTAGACCACTTTCGAATGCTGCATAGTCACTCCGAACAGCACTCCAGTAGGTATTTATTTCTCTGATGGCGTCTTGGCTCAATCCAGTGTCTCTGTGAGTATAACGCAAAGCTTCAACAATAGATCCAAGGCAAGGTTGTGATGTGCCCCCAGAAAAGCTATCCATAGCCGCATCAGCTATATCTGCTCCTGCTTCAGAGGCTGCCAAAACTGAAGCACCACCTAAACCAGAACTATCATGAGTATGGAAATGGATAGGTATACCTACTTCTTCTTTAATTGCTTTAACCAAAGTATTTGCTGCCATAGGCTTTAGAAGCCCCGCCATATCTTTTATTCCCAAAATATGCGTCCCAGAAGATACTAATTCTTTAGCCATATTTACATAGTACTTCAGATCATACTTAGCTTTTTGAGGGTCGAGTATGTCACCAGTGTAACAAATGCTTGCCTCACATATTTTCCCCGATTCTAATACTGCATCTATTGCTACGCGCATGTTCTCGACCCAGTTAAGACTGTCAAAAATTCGGAAAACGTCTATCCCCTTGGACGCCAAACTGACAAAGTCTTTTACAATATTATCTGGATAATTAGTATAACCCACGCCATTGCTACCCCTTAGTAACATTTGAGTCATTAAGTTAGGCATTTTCAACCGAATATCCCTTAGCCGCTGCCAAGGGCACTCTTGAAGAAATCGATATGCCACATCAAAGGTCGCTCCACCCCAGCATTCAACACTGAATAATTCTGGCAATTTTTTAGAATATGTCTCTGAGATGTTTATCATATCAATTGAGCGCATGCGAGTTGCAATCAGTGATTGGTGTCCATCTCTCATGGTTGTATCAGTTAGGAGTAGCCTGTCCTGCTTAAGTATCCATTCTGCTACTGCACTTGGACCACCCTCCTCCAATACTTGCCTAGCTCCAGATTTTGTTTTCATTGCATGTGTATCACTTAAGTCTGGCTTAGCTATTTGATCAGGCAATTTCCTACCAATTGTCTCAGGATGCTTATTGACCGAAACATCAGCAATATAATTGAGAACCTTCGTACCTCGATCTTGTTGTTTACGAAAAATAAACAATTCGTCCGTCTCGTCAATAAATGTAGTAGAGTACCTATTTTCTAAAAATACAGGGTGCTTTAACAAGTTCTCCACAAAGGATATATTTGTACTCACTCCTCTAATCCTAAACTCACGCAATGCCCTGTCCATTCTTGCAATTGCCTTTTGCGGTGTCTGAGCCCATGCAGTCACCTTTACTAAAAGCGAATCATAATAACGACTAATTTCACCTCCTGAATAAGCTGTTCCACCATCTAATCGGATACCCATACCTGTTGCACTTCTAAATGCAGTAATACGCCCATGGTCCGGAATAAAATTATTCTGAGGATCCTCCGTAGTGACACGGGTTTGAATTGCATGCCCATTTAAGATAATTTCTGACTGCGTATTTTTTCCAGTTGCTTCGACCAAACTTTTTCCTTCGGCTATGAGAATTTGAGCCTGAACTATGTCAATGCCAGAAATTTCTTCTGTTACAGTGTGTTCAACCTGAATACGCGGATTAACTTCGATGAAATAAAATTTCTCTGTCTCCATATCCATTAAAAACTCTACTGTTCCAGCGCATTCATAACTCACACTTTTGCACAAGTCATATGCCAGTGAGCATAACTCATTCCTTTGTTTATCTGTTAAATATGGAGCAGGAGCACGTTCTATCACTTTCTGACTTCTTCTCTGTAAAGAGCAATCACGTTCACCTACATGATAGATATTTCCATATTTATCGCCCAAAATCTGAACCTCTACGTGGCGAGCTTTTGTAATCATTTTTTCAAGATACCCAGCGCCATTTCCAAAAGCTGACTCAGCCTCACGCTGTCCCTCACGAACCTTAATTTCAATTTCATCAGGGCCAAGTATCGCCCTCATTCCTCTCCCACCACCGCCCCAGGATGCTTTCAACATCATAGGAAACCCAAGCTCTGAAGCTTGCTTTTTAATTTCCTTAATATCATCTCCTAATATTTCGGTTGCTGGTATCACCGGTACGCCAGCTTGGACCGCAATTTTCCGA
>MDSZ01148920.1_pt1 | contig 13395 bp, 2 predicted proteins | sample 811201 | NCBI WGS metagenome assembly MDSZ01 (sample SAMN05326647, study PRJNA326480) | marine metagenome | isolation source: seawater | place: Indian Ocean: North | collected 2010
CTCTTGCAATCAATGAGGAGGAAAGGCTAGAGCAAAAGAAACAGAAGGTTTCAGAGAGCGATGACACTGTCGAGTTCGACTACACATTCCTTGAGATGGAGGAGGACTTCTAATGGCAGTTGGACTACAGTCTGCCTTACTCACTCTCAATGCTATGCAGGGTGTTCTACAAACGATTAGCGCAGGCATGAGCGTAATAGGTGGCGCAGCATCAAAAATAGGTCAAGCATTAGGCAAGGCATTTGCCTTTGCTAAGGACAAGGCAGTTGATGCGTTCGAATTCATAAAAGAAGCATTTGAGCCTTTGACCAACGCAATCGTATCAATATGGAACTCGGTGGTTATGCCGATATGGGACTTGATGAAGGAAGGGATGATGTTCTGGTTCAACCTCTTCACTGGTGAATGGGGTAAAGCGCTGGAAAATGCCAAGACAATATGGGACAGCACCTTCGGTAGACTTTGGGATGGTCTCAAAACAGGGGCGTCTATGGCGTTTGATGGCCTCAAGTCATTGTGGAGCAACGTCATGGACATGATGGGTAGGATATACGACGCAACTCTCGGCAAGGTGTTCGAGGGTTTGCAAAATGCTGCAAACGCTGTATTTGGTGCGATTGGTAGTGCATGGGACTCAATCACCGGCATGATGCAGACTATCTACGACAACACGCTCGGAAAGATATTCGATGCGATTGGTGGTGCTTTAAGCGGTATATTCGATTTCGGTAAAAGAGTCGTAGGTGGCATAGGTGATGCACTGGGCATCGGTGGTGGCGGTGGAGGCGGTAGCACTACCGTAGGCACAGCCGTGTCAGGCGGTGTGTCGTATAACTTCGAGATGACATTCAACCTTGGTGGTATCACCGACGCTACCGACAAGAGGGAGTTGGCTAGGGAGATTGGTGACTTGATACAACAAGAACTTGCACGCAGTGTTGGTGGGGGAACAATGAGTGGGAGGTATGGTTGATGGCAAAGGCCGTTCCCATCAGACTGGTTCAAGAGAATGGAAGGCTCATTGAGTTAGACGCTACTAGCATGGTTCTAAGCACGACAAGGAAAGTCGGTGGTGCGGCGTTACCATGGACTGGCAGCAGAAGAATAGGAATGGACTGGAACATAAACAAGGCCTTCATCAACATTCAGGGTGTAATCAGCGATGATAGGGACGGCACGCCAGAAGCAGCGCACTCTGCGACCATAGACTTCGGTCATCGAATAAATGACAGAAGCGGAACTCAAACCGCTGTGGCTGCCTCTTGGGCTTCGTCCACCAACTTAACAGCATTACTCGGTCGAAATCTCAGACTACAGTCCAAGACCGCATCACAGATTAGTGAATTCGATTTGATATCATTCACAAACACCGCTAGCGCTGGTGGTACTGCGTATTCATCCAATGGTGGCGCTGGTAGCACACCCACGGTGCTAGTGAACACCAGTGATGCGACACCTGAGCAGATTGCCACGGGTGTCGCCGCATACATCAACGCGCAACTCTCATCCAAGTACACCGCTACGGTCCCCACGAACGCTGGTAAGAAGGCAACCTCCAGTGGTGCGTTGTCTGATGCAAGCACGCTTGTGAGCATCACAATGGCCACTGCTGGACTCTCCACCAGTGCGATAATCATTACACCCGATTTTACCACAGAAACCGTTGCTGGTGCTTATTTCGTGCATCCCATAGTAGTGAAGTTCTCGGGTGGGTCTGACAGGACGATAAAATCAGCAGGTGACAAGGTACAGGACCTCTACGGTGTAATCAACAACAGTTCAAGAAGAAGCAAATTTGTCTCTCGATTTGCCGTGAGGGAGAGCAGGCAAATAGCCAGAGACAGAAACGACCTGAGGGACTACATCGTTGGTATACAGATACCATACAACTCCACGATAAAAGCAGAGAACGGTGAGTTGTATGTAGCGCGTAACTTCTTCATGCCCACTGGTTTCTACTACGGCAAAGAAAAGACATCGGAGGGCAATGACCATCCTGCAAGCGTCGAGATGGATTTGAAAGATGAGCGCAAGGGTATCCAAGGAGCGGTGCAGAAACTCGACATCACGTATGATGCTGGTGAGTCTGTGTACTCGTTCAACTTGATATTCGCGCCAATAGACAACATGATACTATCTTGATGGGGGAGAACTAGTGACAGTCATTACCCGTAAGAACCATGCGATGTTCTTCAACGGTATCACTGACAGCATCGTGGTGCCTGAGGGTGCCTTCTCCACGTTGGGTGAGAAAACAACCCAAGACACCTACGATGTCAGAAACATCCTCTCACCTGACGCTCCCCTCTCATACAGGTCAAAAGGGGCTACGTCCGGGGCTTTCAACGGGTATATCACAATCGAGGCGTGGGTCATACCGGACTGCGGTGGTACAATCATCGAGAAGGAGGGGCAGTTCAGGCTATCGCTAGGGAACGTAGACACACCCGGTCCTGCGGTGTTCGTAGCGCACCTCACAGGAGACCAAGGAGACACAACTGTCACACTAACCACGGCGAACGAGGAGTCCAACAGATACGAGGGAACTGTCTATCCCCACATAGAGTATCAAGGAGTACAGGACTCGTACAACAGATTCGTCAGTGGTAGTGATGATGCCACTGACTTGAACAGGAATCACAGACCACTTATTCACGTGGTAGCAGCAGTTAGACCATCAGCGGTGGAGTTGTATGTCAATGGGGCCATGGTGGCGTCAAAGTCAACAAAGGACAAGGGACTGACACTCAGGTCATCGTCTCACCGTACATTCATCGGTGGTGAGGGTGGTCGTTTCCGTGGCACTATGGAGGGTATACACCTCAGTGCTGCTTTCAGCCCAACCATGGTTGATGGCAATGGTCCCTACTTGGATGCTGAGACTCTGCTGTTGTATAGATTCGAAGAGCCAATATCACCAATAGAGGGTGTGTTTACATTCTCCTCGATAGCAAACAACAGCACCACCATGGATGGGGTTAGTGTTACAATCTCCCAAATCAGCATGTCTAGCACAGATGCCACAACGTTGGCAAAGAGTCTGACTGGTCTATCCACAGTCTCCGGTAACTACGTGTTTTCTAAGGACTCCACCGGTGTGCACAAATACTCTAGTGGTGACTACAAAGTTCTAGACTATCAGTCCGGCTCTCTATCCACACACGCTATCTCCCATACGCCCTACAACCTCCTAATCAACCCGGATGGGATTGACCCTGATACCAAAGCGCCTAACAGCAAACCACCTGAGAGAGTTAGGCTACACAGCATAAACGTCGATACAGGCAACCTACTTGTGTCCAGCATACACCTAGACTTCGCCTCTTCAACCAACGGCATGATACCTGCTTTACACACTAGGAGCACTGGAGTGGACAACCACTTCGTTGTAGTGAGTTCCGACCTTCTCCTAGACTCAGCGACTGGCAATCCCTACCAACCTCCACACTTCACATCTCAGATTATTGATAGGACAGGGCAGATGGTGATTGACGAGAGTGAGTTCCAGAATCATGGTTTCGTCTACTCATCCGCCATGGCCACCACATCCTCTGACTCCAACAACCCTTTTGCAGTCACTTGGCCGACAACGGTCGATGAGGCGTATCAGATAGGCCATAGTGGGAGACATACCAACAACCATGTCGAGGGCCATTGCTACCTGAGAATGCTACCAAAATCCTCTGAGGAGATAATAGACCAGAGGGCTGATGGGTCTGCTGATGTCATAGAAATCATCTATGACGAAGTGCAAACGGGCATACACAACAGAGTCTCGATGAATAGCGTTGTCGACGTGTATCGTGAGTTCGGTAACATGGAGGTTGTCAACGTAGTTGACTCCAGCACTGTGACTGTGGCATTCAACTCATACAACAACACCACTAGCCCGCCCGCTGGTAAAAGGAAACTCATAGCGATTGGCGGTCCTAACTTCGACTACACGCCCTTTGCCCTCAAGGGGCCCATACCACCCTTCCAAGTATACGATGCGGACGATGCGCAGACGCACATCAGCGACGACATACGCAAGTATCATGTCAAGCCATCAAAAGAAAGCAGGGTCGCTATACTACACGTACCGAGGCTTACGCAACTAACACCCACCCTAGCGCCTTTTGTTGAGATACACTACAACGCAATCGACCTAACTGGTGCGAGCATGAGTGGCACAGTACAACCCTTGCTCATGGTGGAGAAGACGGTTCCGTCCTCCGATACTCTAGTCTCTGGTAGTGAATATATCTATGACGCCATCATCAACTCAATCGCATCAGGGCATACGCTGTTCGCACCCGGCGGTTACATCGACGTGGATACAGAGGAGATAAACGTAGGCGATGAACTGCTATATGACCACAGCCTCGTAGGGGATACCTCAGAGGGCTTCTCCTCCGATGACGAGGTCGATGAGTCCCTCACACCAGCGAACTACACACCAAGGAACAACTCAGACTCCATACAGAACCAGACTCCCGGTGTCATACTTGAGTCAACCAGCACCACTGGTGACCATGACTCAGTGTTTCACAGGCTGTATTTGAATCAAGTCAAGAACACAAAAATTATGGCAGACAAGGGCAGTTACGATAGATTAGAGCCTGATGTGACGCCCAACAGCCCTGCTGCTGGTCAGTTTGACACAGGCACTGTGACCTCTGCGACCCCGATATACGAGATGTACGACATTATTGACAACTTCACAGTGACCGGCAACAACTCCGCTGACATGCGTATCATACTGCAACCGACTGATAGAAGACGCAGCATGCTCCTCTCTAATGTGAATATCAGCGGTGTCCTCAATCGTGTGTCTATACTCTACATGATGAGTCGTGCCAAGGTGAGGAGCATCGATGAGACTGTGGGTGAGCAAGGTGGTATCGAGGGCATCAGGTGCGTCGGTGTTGCAGACTCCATCGTATCAAGGAGAATAGACTTCACAGGGAAGGGGAGCCCAGACTCTCACATTGTCAAGGAGATAGAGCCCAATGCGCCTGTGGTCACGGTGAGTCTGGGTGGTCCGGGCCAAGGCGCCATGGACACCAGACCTGTGTACCAGAAGAGCATACTCGCTCATGAGTCCTATTCAACTCGCAGGTCCTACTCAGTGACAGCACACAAACTAGACGTCAACTGGAGCACTGGTGCAGCGACGCTACACGTCAAGCCCTTGAACAACGAGAGCACTGACCTAGCGTCTTGGGGTACATACGGCTTCCCTCGTTATGGTAGAATACACCTACCTGATGGGAGCAGTGCCAAGTACGACAGCAAGACTGGGTCAACGTTTGTCTTCAGCGCAGCCAGCGCGTCCACCTTGGACTTCCTGTCCAGTGATGGCACCTCGCACCTAGCAGTCGGTAAACTACTCAACGCTACTGGCTTCATGGTTGGGCCGACCAGTGGCACCTCCGTCACCATAAACGGCAACTTCACAGTGTTCAGTGAGGCGGACTTTGGAGATGAGTCCGACTTGGAAAACGGCACTACCTTGAATGATAGGATGCATCAGTCCCTAAACGATGTGCAACATGATTACCAGTTGGGCACTCAGTATGCAAGTACTAGGGCAATAGCGGAGATACCCCTTTTCTCTGAGCAGTTCTTCCACGACTCTGTTGGTCCCGGTAACGCCTTCAAGATACATGTTGACGCCACTCATACAGCGCACACGTACAATCCCAGTCCAGTCGGTAGGAGATTCAAGAGTGAGAATGAACTTGCAGACAGGGAGGCAAAATCAGCCTTCTCAATAGCGTTGCAGAACAGGGAATACCTAGACTCAACATTTGCAGTAAAATGGGACGCCGTCAACAAAAGGCTGTATGTGAACAACATAAACATCTTCCCAGACTCAACTACGAGCACTGCTACCTACAAAGGCGTGACCACTGCGTATCGCTATAGAAAGGTGCATCTTGCCAACGGTGAGTGGTCTTGGTACACAAGTGTCAATACAAGCGATGGGTACTTACAGTTGCTTGACGCTACGTATGGGCAGAGCCCAAACTTCTTCGAATCATTAGCAGTGGGCATTTCCGTTTTCATCAACGATGCAGGCATAGACAGTTCTCTGATACCAATCAGTTCCGATGAGTTCACACCGTCCTCCGACTTCGAAAACAGAGACGAATATTATCACGATGCTGCCAGCGTAAAGACACAGGGTGGAAATGTAGACTACGGCCTGCGACAATACGTTAGCGCTGTTGAGTTCAAGGCTGGTCCTGAGTCCAACCCACACGCACCTAGAGTGGATGTAAAACGTGCTACTGGTAAGGTGTTGACTGCAACTGTCACTAGACTCACAGGTGTGCCAGAACAGGCTGTCACAATCACCCTCAGTGAGGAGGACTTCGCAAAGTTCCCTGACTTGGGTTACGATACACTAGCGGAGGCACCCTCCTCCGTTGGAGACTTGGGATACGAAGTGCAATACGATGACAATGGCACGGTGTACAGTTACCAGTATCATGGTCACATCAAGACGATAAACAGCGTCGCAACGCCCAAGAACAGCATAACACTGGTCTTCCAAACATCCGGTGCTACGTATCCATTAGTCGATACTGGTGTACTAATCAATAGAACTGCACTTGGTGGTGGTTCCTATGCACAGGGCACAACGAGCGCCATGATTGTAGACGGCGTTGATGCAACTACAATATTCACCGTAGGCGACCTACTTTTCCATTCTAACGGCGATAGCGCTGGGGTGATAACAGCCGTGTCATCAACAGCAGTCACAGTGGGAGGGGGAACCACTAACGGGGCACTCAATGACAATGAGGAATTGAAAGCCGCGCAGGGATTCCCCGAAGGTGTCAAGATAACCCTGACAAGCAAACGCAGAAGCATACTCGGGACCTCAGTCACCACAGAGGTATCCGATGGCTCTCAGTATTACCGTGAGTTGAAGAACAGCCTGAACATTACCGATGTCACCGTTACTGCACAAAGCGCGGACTCATCATCACCGTTTGAGATAACCGTAGACGGTGCCAGTGGAAAGAACGTCAACGACCTGCACGGCATGAATGTCAAGAAAGACGACGTCCTCTATTACTTGGAAGACACTAGCACCGACAAGATACGAAGAATAGGAGTCGTTAGTGAAGTTGAGAGCGCTGATGCAAACGGCACCCAAATCATCAACATGACTGCCGCGACACCAGTAATACCGTCCAATGCGAAACTAGCAGTATGGATGGGTGACTACGAGGAAAAGGATGCCGTTCTCAATGCAACATGGCTCAATCCCTACTCAGCCGGTGGATTCCGTGACGGCGACACCGTGTGGGCCAATATGTCATACAACAACCCACACGCTGTCGAGGGGTTGTTTGCCAAGAGCAGAGGAGTCTACAACGAGTCACAGGTCTGGAACGCCTTCAATGGCGGTGCTGGTGAGTTGGATACCACTAACCCCAGAGACAGCATACCGCTTGAGAACTTCATGATTGGCAATACCTGTCTGGAGACAGCCAGAAACTATGTCCAACACGTCAACAGAACGGTCGAGGAGAACTACTTAGCGCTAGGCCTAACAGCATCACAAGCACCCACTGTGGCATTCATTGACCCCTATCTATCAAACGATGACCATGCGCGTGTGCTATTGTACGATGTGGCACATGACAAGGAATTCATCGCATTCCAAGACATACACATGCAGGTACAAACTAGTCCTGATGCCGTTCAGATAGGATGGCCCAAGGAAGTGGTTGAGGACGGCGGTAGCACAAGGAGCAGGCTACACAAGGTCAATGCAGTCTACAATGGAGCAGGCCCAAGCCCTTGGACCACACAGATAGACGTTACCAACGGATTCCTGTCACAGAACCCATACATACGAAGCACACAGCAATCCAAGTTCATAGAGAGCGCATACGCCCACGACCTGTCTAATCGACATACTGAGGACTTGTTGGACTCTACCACATTTGATAATCAGAGTGTCGACTTCCCAACCGATGGTAGAAGCATAACAGGCGCTAGGTTGTACGGAAAGTCACACGGACACTACGTCCACACTGGATACTCCTACGGGGGTGCAGTCGATGGACTCAGAAACGGGTACAGCCTGACACCTAGAACGAACGATAGTGTAACGCTTCACAAAATTGCTGACCCGCTACATGACTTTACCAGAATACCAGTGGACGCTGTGGACTCCTATACTGACTCCCTAATAGACCTGAGAAAGGGCACTAGCAACTGCACTTTCAGAGACCCTGCTACTTTCTTCGACACCCCCGATGGCACTAGAGTCATACCTGCCTTCCTCTGTCTCAAGGGAATACGCAACACATCACTCGACCTATCCTCCCACGAGGAAACTAGACTACAGCATTTACCACAGTGGAAGGACATGGGCTTCGTTAGAAGACTGACGATAGACTTGGGTGAGGTGGCGGAGAAGGACGGTGTTGTCAATACTCTCAGTGGTGCAGAAGAAGTAGTCCGTATGATAAACCAGCATGCTGCTCTAAACGCTAGACTGCTAAGTGGCTCTGCTCACGACCCTGCCCCCTTCTGGCATACAGACAACGGTGACAGGGGCACGCACATGGGGTACATTCGTGCTCATATAGGGAGGGAAGTGCAGGACCTAAATGGTGACGTAGGCTTCACTGTCGTCCTACACAGCACCGTACCGGGTGCCAGTGGTAGAAACTTCTGCGCTTGGCTGGACAACAGCACAGGGCAGACATCGTATCAGCCTCAGTTCCTAGTTGGCCACGGTGGCAGATGGAGAAACTTCTGGGCCCTTCCAGACGAGAGAGAGGGTGAGAACATGCACCCAGCGCCTATGCCTCTTGATAAGAACGGCAGGCCCTTTGCACCAATAACGACACTACAGCAGTATGTGACATCCATAGAGAGCGGTGAGGATGTCAAGAGCGTTGCTGATTTCGAAGACACATCAGTGATGAGAGCAGTCTCAGATTCGATAAGCGGGAAGAACCACAACTCAATCAATGTGGAATCTCTTGACATCAAGGGTTCATCTTCATCCCTAGTCAGAGGGTTAAGGACAGGGCCGAGTGCGCTTGCTAGAGTCAACTTCGGTGGTCTGGTTGCAAGCGGTGTACCCGGCTTTGCGCCTGATGCGGGTAGTTGGGGCTTTGGCTTCAATGGCGAGAGTAAGTTCAACAACAGGTATGGCACGACATCGACATCCACTTACTCCTCGCATGTGCCCACATCGCAGGTCTCCCAAGACGCGGTCGGCACAGGGCAGATATACGGTCTGAGCCTGACTGACAATCTAGGTAGGGAGAACACTCTGAGATACATCTACAGAACCATGGGTGAGTCCTTCTCCAATAGCAACACGTCACTGCCCGACACGATAGAGGAAGAGGTATGCATATTCATAGATGACAGGGACGTGTCACAAGGTGGTTTCACACTTGGTAGTGCCATGAGTGGTTCTGGCGATGCCACCGGTAGAATGAGTTTCTCAGCCGTGTCCGAGGTCTTGGGTAGTTGGAGAGGGGCAAAATGGAGAGGGGTCGCCGCTCCAAACGCTGCCACTCTAGTCACTGCGGTATTGAGCAGTGAAACCCTCTCAATCACCTTTGTTGCTCCTTTCGACGCATCCTTCACCGATGACAAACTAGGCTATCTTGGATTCCCAAAGGAAGACGGCATCATACAGATTAGCGACTACGACGGTGCTGGTGATGCTAATGTGGGTCTGACATTATCATACACCCACAGAAGCGAGACGGCGTTCTATGGCGTCACAGGAGTGTCCTCGCTCACAAGCACCTCCTATCTCATATCTTCCGTATTGAATCAAACCACATTAGTCACAGATGAGTTGCTCGCTGCTGTAACTGCTGCTGCAATCAACGCAGGAGACGAAGTTAACACGCTTAATGGACATACATTTGACTGCACGGGTATGTATGCCTTCGACGGTAAGACCTTCGGAGAGTGGGGCGTAAGTCCCAATGCGATAAAGATACGAGCATACAATCCAAACAAGAGAGTAAAGCCGTTGAACCTATCTTACAACGCATCAGTGTTCAGGGACTTGGGCATTCAGGCAGCGCACTTGGAGTTTGGTGAGGTTGAGAAGGTAACGAGACCCACTGGTACTGCTAGTTATGCATTCGGTACATCACGTGCGGTGACCGACGCTAACATAGATGCAAGTAGAAACATAGACTGCGGGTATGTCCCATATACAGTTTTGCAAATACGAACAATTGCAAAAGGACCTATGGGAAATACAGCATCACCTAATTTGGTAGATTCCAAAAACGTTGTACTGAATACAAATAAATGGTCAAGGGGACTAAAGGGAATGGATTACACCAGATATTCTGGAGACCACATACTACCCTCAATAGACAACCCGCATTCCATTTACACCACGGGTTTCTCCACAGTCAGTGCGGTTACTGTTGATGGTGATTTTGCTGAGGGCCACACCGGTGCGATAGCAATAGATGGTGGAAACTCAAACGTGTTCACCGTAGGGGACCTGATTGTCGATGCTGCTGATAGGGTGCTAGGACGGGTTACCGCTACCAATACGACATCTAGTTTCTCAATAGACGAGTTACGTGTTAGTATAGCAGATACGCTAAACATAACAAAGAGAAAAGCAATCGCTGAGACAACCAAGGACTGGCAATCAACAGTGACCCTTGGTGCCAATATGTTCCAGTTCCTCATACCAGCATGCACCGATACGACAAGTAGCAGAATACCATCATTCGGTGAGAGAAAGAGAATATACCTAACGGATGAGAAGTCGATAGTCGCTGAAAGCAAAGTGGGTACAAACGCTGCTACAGAGTTATCTTGGGACATAGACGATTCTGACAACATGCCTAGAGAGATAACATTCGAGGGCAACATACTCAGCACACACTTCGACCCTGAGTTCAACGGCCTTCGTTCCATAGGCAGTGTGTTCTCAGAGCCCATTGTTCACTTCCGTGGTGGTAAGAGCAGCAGGGACCATAGTGTGCCCTTGTTCTTCGGTGGTGGCTTCAGTGGTGTCGTGCTTGATGTGAACGACGGTACCACGAACGATTACTCGTCATTCTACACACATCCGTATGCTAATGGTCCCACAGGTGTCTCTGGTATTCAGAATGCCAGTGAGATATCGACGAGTTTCGCCATGCTTGACACCAACGCCATGTTCGCCTTCTTCCCCGGCGCAGCGCTGTGCAACCAGCATCGTGGTAGCATTACACCTCCAGTATTCAACAAACAGAACATACTGTCACCTGATTTGAACAGAGGCTCCTCCACATACAGCAGTGGCGTAGTCAAAGCGAAACCAGTGCCCATGGTGCTCAGATTCGCACACCCGACTGCGAGGTACGAAGACCATGTGAACAGTATTGACAGCAAGACTACATATCTAATATTCGGTCCGGGGCAGGCTTTCCCGTTTACCAACGAGGCTGCCTTGGATAGTGAAAGTGGCACTACGAACGCAAAAGAGCCATATCCGGGTCGTATAATCACAAGTGGTAACACATGGGCGAGTGTGCCCTTCAAGGGCGGCTACAGCAGTCTTGGTGATGACCAGCAACTATTCCCCAACTCGATAGAGAACAGCAGGCACTCCTTCCTACCACCTCGCAAGGACTACTACAACACCACCGCTGGCTTCCATTGGAGGGCGATGGTCAACTGGGAGTCACCAGCAGGCTACGCAATGAAGGAGGAACTCAAACAGAGACCAGAGCACGGTAGGCACTACGGACAACAACTGAATGATGACACTCCATATGATGCCAATGACCTCACGAGAGTCACACCCAAGATGCACACACCTACCATAGGCTTTGGCATCACCATGGCCGCTGATACGGTGTGGCACATGGACGGTGGATATCACCCCGGCGGCTCTTGGTTGGACAACCAACTCACATTCAACCCACCACACAAGGGCAAGTCAGACTCAAGGGTCCTCAGTAGCAACTGGGAGAGGGCCAACCAGATACACCCAACTGCGTTCAGAGTCGCAGGGCCGTTGACTGACCGCATATTGGACTACGTCGGTAACGGCAGTGAGGCTGTAGTAAGCGGCGATGTGGACATGGAATACATAGTCGTCGATGCGACTCGATGCCAGAACGGTGAGGAGTTGGCCACGGTGCTAGGAGCAGCAATCAACGCATTCCCCGGTGCTGGCTCGCTCAAGGCGCTAGGTGGCACTCACATGCCGTCCATGGGCAACGCGATGCGTCAGGACAGATACGGATGGAGACATCTAGGCACTCTAGATGAGTATAATGACAGTTCATCCACTGGTAACTACATAGACAGCGAGTTCAATGATGGGGACGGTACGACATTCACGCAGGAGTACCTTGAGCAATTACCGACATCTGGTTGGCTGAGGGCAATCAAGGAGTCAAACGGTGCAGTCGCTTGGGTGCCGTATCACTCAAGGGAGGTTCTCAATGAGTCCTCCAGCAACTGGAAAGTGAGGTTCTACATGGCGCCGAACAGGATACATGGTCAGAGTAAAGCCGAGGACCCCCAGACTTGGGAGGACTTTGTTGGAGGAGCATCTGCCGACTTTGCCGCTGTTGATGACACATACACATTGTATGTATGGTCCAAGGCTGGCACTCTCCGATTCAACAACGAGAATGTGTCAGGCAGGGACCACATGACACAAGTTCACTTCTCAGGCATAGCGGATGCCGTTGACCGCACCAGACCCATAGGGGCGATAGGATGGCACGGTGAGCGATACTCGTACCTCAATAGCCTGAAGATAACCAAGAACACGTCAGGCACTGGCTATGCAGCGGGTCTAGGTGCTTACCATCCCATGCTCAACTTCTCCCCGTACGGAACTGCTGGTACCGTAATGAACACGCATAGCAATGTGCCAGTCGTGGCACCGATGAGAAACAGCCCTGAGAGCACACCCACCATAGATGGGATAGGCATCTACGTTGGTACACATGTAAAGAAGGCTAACTTCTACACCAAGTACAATCTGACGAGTGGTAGTTCTGCTGGTAGTGGTTGGGACACTTACACGTATGTATTTAGACATACTGAAGACACCACTGATGACGCTAATCAGTGGAATGTGCCTACTAATTACATAGACAACACGCCCCTACCAAAAGAACTCACTCTACCTCAGGGACTCTACACCAGTGCTTTCCTAGTTGTTAGTTACGACTCTGAAAGCAGTCTTGTCGCTAAGTTCGACAGGGACGGCATAACCGCCAATGGAGACTGGTTGCAGGTCATAGGTCAGAGCACGAACCCAATCACGTACGCTGGTAACACACAGTGGGACGAGAGGTTCCATGGTCAGGACAGATTCATCGCACCAGCCAACGCAGGGCCAAACGTAGAGGCACTGATTGTTGACAGCACAACTGTGCC
>MDSZ01014729.1_pt1 | contig 13393 bp, 8 predicted proteins | sample 811201 | NCBI WGS metagenome assembly MDSZ01 (sample SAMN05326647, study PRJNA326480) | marine metagenome | isolation source: seawater | place: Indian Ocean: North | collected 2010
AAACTCCTTTAATAAATTCAAATAATAATGATTCAGATGCAATATCTGAGAAAACTAAAGATGAAATAAATGATAATAAGTCGGATACTAAAAATACAATTGAAAATATCGTAGTGGATGAAGCTATGGCTTCTGAGAATATTTCAAGTCCACCTATTTACAATAAAATAAAAAAAGAAAGTCAAGTTTTTAGAAATGTTTTGTTATTTTTGATAGCATCTGGAGTATGGGGATTATTTATGCAAAATATGGGGCTCTTTGTGCCAAGTGATGATTATACCCAAAAAGTTAGAGTAGTAAATACAGTTGACACTGAGGTTACAAACAATGTAAGAGTAAATGGCTCTGTAGATGTCAATAATACTGTTGGAATAGATATTAAAGCTATAAATGGGTATTATAGTGTATTTTATGATAGTTATTCAAAACATAAAGGCCAATATTATAGACTTCCTGTATATACTTATTAATGAAAAAATATTATCAAATATTAGGTTTAGAAGAAGATGCTACTCTAGAGGAATTGGAGAAGAAGTATGGCGATTTATTAGCAGAATTTGATCCCAAAACACAATCTGATGAAGGGTTAAAAGAGTTTTTTAAATCTGAACAAGATAAAGTTAATGAAGCCTACATAGCAATTTCTGATAGCTTAAAAAGCATGAATGATAAGACAGAGACAGTTGATCAAATAAGTAAAGTTAATGTTGGTGACACTAATGATATTCAACTTAGCTATCAAATACTTAAGTTATCAGAAGATGCCACATTAGCCGAGATTAATAATCAGTATAATTTGATTTTAGATGAACTTAAGCCTGAAGATCAACCACATGAACTAAAGAATTTTTTTGAAACAGAACAAGAAAAAATCACTGAAGCCTATAACAAAATCATTCAATTTTTAGCTAAGCAAAATTCAAATGAAACACAACATTTAGATGACTTAAAAAGAAATGAGGCGTCAGATATTAATGAGGCTTCAGATATTAATGAGGAGTCAGATATTAATGAGGTATCTGAGAATAATGAGGAATCTAATTTTATTGAGAAATCTAATGTTATTGAGGAAAATGATTCAGAAATTAATTATGATATTGATAATATAGACAGAGTAATTAAGCAACCCAGTTATAGTTGGTGGAAATATGATGATGAATATATTACTGGCAGTCAATATTGGATAAGATCATTTGTGGGGTCTATGTTATCTGTAATTCTAATAGGTATCTATTTGAATTCTGTAACAGCCTATAAGAGAGCAAAATCTTTAGGTGCTTCAGGTACATTTTTTTCAATTTGGGGCGCGCTGTATATATTTATTGCTGTTATCCCAGGTGTTCAATTTATTAATCTTCCTTTTCATTTATATTTGTGGTTCTCAAACGGTCCTGGAAAAAATTGATTAAATAATTTTTTTTTTAATGTCTTGAGTGTTCAATCAATAAGATTTTTTAATTCAATTATTTTATTTTCTAATTTTCTGATCTCATTTTTTATACTATCAGTATTTAGTTTATTTATATTTTTATGATTAATATTACACATTGTCAATGCTCTATCAACTTGTACTAAAGGACCGATACTTTCATCAACAAATTTACCAGATTTTTGAAGAATATTAATAATTTCCTTATTGGAAAGATCTGGCTGAATTGACTTCATTAATGCAACAACTCCTGAAATAATAGGTGCTGACATTGACGTTCCAGACATTTCAGTAAAGTCTCCACCAGGTTTACAACTGTAAATATTAACACCAGGAGCACTTATTGTGGATCTTTTTCCATAATTACTAAATGTTGCCTTATTATTATAATTGTCAGTTGCAGAAACAGTAATAATACTACTATCTCTTTTCATTGCATCTAATCCAATCAAAAGATCTAGGTTTCCAGCACTTATTACAATAGAGATATTTGAATCATTAGCAATTTTAAATAATTCGTTCCAGAATAGTTGCTCATCATTTCCGATCATCATGTCTATTTGTTCATTTGTAATCTGTTTTGCCTCTTCAGGAAATAATGACTGAATAGAAAGATTAATAACGTTTGCATCATTATTTATAGCATATAATACTCCATCAATAATATCTGTCATAGCAAACATGCCAGGGTGTATATCATTTCCAATTTGTATGGGCATAAAGCTACAATCTGGAGCAACTCCGCATGCTCCAAAATTATTATTTTTCATAGATATTGCTAAGCCAGCAACATGTGTTCCATGTGATAAATCATTATTAGCATAAACTTTGTTATTTTTATATGCAACATTATATGGTTTTACAATATTTTTATTAATCTCATTATGGTTAAGATCAAAACCATCATCTATTACTGCTATTATAATATCTTTATTTCCTGTAGTTTTTTTCCACGCATCAAAAATATTTATACTTTTAAAATAATAATTTATATTATTATTACTCAATTGTGGATCATTAAAATTACTTCTTTCAAAAATAGTTTCGTCCCATATAAGTGCATTATTATTTAAATTGTTTTTTATTTCTTTTTTTATTTTTTCTCTTTCTTGCTCGGGCACCCTAATTTGAATTCTTCTCATTTTATTATCTCTATAAATAATTTGATATTCATCAGAGGGATATTCTTCTTTAAACTTAATCGCAAAATCTTCTATTTTATCCTTTGAATTTTTAAGATATAAATTAATTCTATCTGGAACAATCATCTGCTGATAATCATTTTCTATTATGTATTCCATATTTATAGGAACATTTACTTTGGGTTTATTAGGCAATATTCTTTGATTACCATTTTCATCAATTAGTAAATTTTCATATATCTCATTTGGTAGATTATGTTCAACAATTTGTTTAAATTCATCTTCTTTAACTCCAGTATTATTATTATCAGGATTCCAATTATTTGGTTGATCTTTTGGATTATTTTTATATTTGATGTTTTTTGTAGTTTTAGATGAGGGATCTTTAATATTTTGTGGTATACAACTATCTAGATTTAATATGAACCATATTAAAATGATTAGTAAAAATATCCACCAAAATCTTTCAAACATATTTTTTAGCCATTCCCATAATTGTATATACCAGGGTTCATTTTGTTTTTTAGGTGTTGGATCAATAGGTTTTTGTTCGGGCTTTTCTGAACCTTCTTCTATTATTTTTGATTGAATTGGTTTTTTTATTTTTTCAGCTACATTTGCTGAAGCATTTATTACTGGAAGAGGAACATAGTTTTCTTGTTTAGTATTAAATTTCCACCCCCATAGTATTACTATTTCATCTCCATCTGAGTATACTATATTATTATTGCTATTAAATACATTGTTAATTAGTTCCGCCCATCTTTTTTTGTCATATGAATTAGAAGATGAAAATGAATTACTTAAATCGTTTATCTTATTAATTTTTTGCCAATAAAGATTAAGTATTTTTTCTTGTGCAGGTTTTGGAAATTCTGAAACTCTTTTGAGTTTTTTATCTTTTTTTGTATACCACTCTACCACTCCTGAGTTGATTATTGGCATAGCTAATATTTCACTAAAATCCTCTCCAAATCTTTTGGAAATAAAAGATTTTATAAGCTCATATTTATTGTGAAAGTATTCTTTTCTGTATGATAGAGGGGCGTAATCTTTTGTTGAAAGAGTAGTAAACTTATTCATTGCAAATTACTTTTAGTGAACCTTTGGACCATTCAAACATATTTGATTTGCTCATTTTTCTACAAGAAGGAGGATAATTAGAATTTAATGGTTCTTTAAAGATTTTTTTATTATTGTAAATAACTTCTGATTTTGTATCATCATTTTCTATTCTTACTTTATTAGTAATAATTACTGGACCAGTTTCATCCATTAGAACATCACCTTCAAAATTTTCTTCACTATATATAATAACTCTGGTCCCATGATCTATAGCGATTCCATCGAAAGTGGCCTCATGTGCCTTTGGAAAGGCATTAATTGCCCTTGGATATTCTCCCTCTCCAACATACTCACTTGATTCATCTATTTGATAGATCTCTGTATACCATCCAGATAGAAACTTATCTGTCATCAATAAACCAGAAAAATGAGCTCTACATTTATTTGTAGGTTCTTTAACTATTACACCATCTACTACAATATTTTTCGCCTCAATTATTTTCTTATCACAGCCTTTTAATAAAAGAATAACTAATATGCTTAATAAAATTAAGGGAGTTATTACAACTATTAATTGTTTAGTTATTGATGCCTTGATATCTTTCATTTTATTTATTGTGTTAGAATTAAAGTTATAAGAATACACAATGAAATTAAGGGTATAATCCACCATTGATAGCTAAAAAACAAGTAGCATTTATTTAGCCATGATAATTTTTTTGTATTGTTCTCAATAGATGTTTTTTCAAATTTATTGTTAATAGGTGTTGTTGTTGTCTTATTTTTTTTCTCCTCAGTATGTTCTGTGATATTCGTTTCAATTATGGTTTTAGGACGATATATAGGAATTAATTTTTTACTATTTTCATCTAGTAATTGCCATCCCCAAGTAATAAAAATATTCTTTCCATCAAAAAATAATTCGTTTGCACTTCCTTCAATTAAGTTTAGTAATAACTCTCCCCAGTTTTTGTTATCCTGATTTTTTGATGACTTCAGTTTTTTAATAAAACTATTAAATGAATTTAAAAATTCGTTGTATTTAAATAATACTTGTTTCTGATGAGTTTGATTGAATTGATTTAGTTTTTTTATTTCGTTATTTGCTTTTGCCCTCCATTCAATATGATTGTTTTTGTAAAAAGGTATAGCAAGCACCTTAAGCAGTTCTTTTTGATCTTGTGAAACTAAGAAATTCTTTATTTTGTTGTATTCATTATATAAATAAATATTTCCATGTGAAATTGGTTTGTAATCACTAGTCGAGATGTTATAGAACCGTTTCATTAATCATTGTTGAAGTTTATATTTTCAATTGAAGTGATAAGATTTTTAATCTTTTTATTATTTTTTTCATTATCAATATATCCGCAATTGTTTAATAAAGCTATTTTCATTCTGAGTTTCCATTCCTCAAAATTTGTTAAATAGTTTTTAAAAATAGAGTTGGTTTCTAGCAAATTATCATCAAAAATATTACTTAAATCATTAGTTGTTGGTATAGGTTTGTTATTGATCAGCTTTGAATATGCTTCCTTTTCACTTTCAGATAATATATTTTGTATCTTACTAATGGTTAATTCATCAAAACTTTTTGTACCAAAATCAGTAATAAATTCATTTATTAGCGTAGTTGTAATATTTGCAAAATAAATTACATCTTTTCTTTCTATTCTAACCCTATTAAATTTAGGGCTCAGTATATCATGTATTTTGTCTGCCAGTCCATATACTTTCATTGTAGTTAATAAGTCTGATAATATTTGATCCAACAATTCATTTTCTATTTTATTTGGATTTAGTTTGACTTTTTCTTGCCATATTGTAATTATGTTGTTGAGGATGATTTCAAGTTGATTTATTGATTTATCTTTTTTTAATTTTGATAAATCAATATTATTTCTTTCTAAAATTTCTATTACATCTTCTTTAGTATTTAATCCTTCTTGTTTTCTAATTATTTCTAAATTTTCTTCTAATGAGTTTTTTTCAGACAAATATGGATAGATATTGGTAAGTAATTCTTTAGATGAGAACGTAGATTCATTCGCAGCATAGTTTATATTATCATGAAATATATTGTATATTTCTGATTCTGATAATTGAAGTGATTTGATGAATAAAGAAAACCTATATGGATCTTTTACGATATATTGAGATAATGATAAAGATGTATTGAGTGTATTCTTAATTATTTTGTTTCTTTCTTCTTCTTTGTTTTCTGAAATATAATATTTGCTAAGACATTCAATAACTTGGTTTTTTATATCGTTGCATCTTAAGATTGAATTACTAACTTTAACTAAATTATTTGCAGACGGCAATAAATTATTAATAATTAAATCACTACCATCTTTGTTGATTGTAGCTGATGCATCCCAACTTTCAGAAGGATTAATGAAGTGATTTTTTACAAAAGGATAATTAATAAAAGAATTTTTGAGATTTTTTAGATAATCAATTCTATTTTCATTAAGTGAATTCTCTCTACCATTTTCATCAAACCCAACAAATATATCAGATGAATACTTATAATCTCTGAGCATAAAGAAATTATTAAATAGTTTATTATCATTTGACCAATTTGTATCCCAACTATAATTTGTAGAAATGATTCCTTCTTTAAAGAACTTAATAAACCTATTGTCCCACTTATAATCTAAATCATTTTCATTATCATTAGTTGAGTCATATTTAAGCTGTTTATTAAAGAATGTAAAAATTATAAATAAAGGATTAGTGTTTAGGCTATTTAATGTAGAACTTCTTTCTTCTTTTGAATCTCCAATATTAATTGAAATCCATTCATTTAATAATGATGGTAATTCATTAACTTCTATCTGTTGGTCATTTATACAAAACAATAGGTTATTAATTTCTAAATTAGTAGAATATTTTTTAAATAAATATGAGATTTTTCCTCTTAAATACATTAATGGAGTTTCTTCATCTGTAATTTTATTTAATACTAATCTACTTCTTGCTCCTGGAAAGTCAAGAAGATCAGTATTCAAAATAAACTCTTTTTTAGACTTTAGTTCATCGGAAACTTTTAAAGTTACTTCAGAAATTATTGCACTTAGTTTGTTAGTGTTTATATTTATTTGTTTTTTATTGAAATAAACAATTTGTTCGCTTGTATTTTTTTCAAAAATCTCCTTAACTCTTGTTACATCTAAAATTTCACCACCATCTCTTAATATTGATGATTCATTTAGATATACATATTTATTATAATCTAATTTTTTTAATTCAGAGTTTAATAAGTTAAACAATTTGTTTATTTCAGAGTTATTATCCCAATAAAAACTAAAAATATCAATCCATCTCTCAGATGGAATTTTTGAAATTAAATCACTTATTCTATTCCAATAATTTGAGCCATTTAATACGTTTGTTAAATTTTGTGTTTTAAAATTAGTTTTGAAGTAATCTCTTATTTCAAAGATATTGTCCTCCAATAATTTGTCTTGAAAGTAGTCAGAATCTTTAAATTCTTTTTCTAAAGAAAGAATATTTTTTTCAAAGTCATCAAACACAATTCTTTCTTCTAATTCAACATCATTTAAAAAGCAATCTGTTAATATAATAACCAGATCACTTATGGAAATTAATTTTGCTAGTACAGGAAATTTTTTGTTTTCAGAAATATTATCAATAGTAAAACGCGTTACTATACCAGTGCTTTCAGCACCAGATCCAGCAGGATTTATTTTTTCCAAAAAATCGTATGATTTATTACCTAAGATAATTTTTAGAGGTGCACCATCAACACTAAGAAGATTTTTTATTAGATATGACTTTCCTACTTGACTAGCTCCAAATAATGCGAAAACTGGTTTTAAGCTAAATGAATTACTTATTCTATTTAATTTCATTCTACTTTCTTTTAGTAGTAAAATTTCATCTCTCTCCATTCTCAGATCTGTATTTGATTGAGCCCAAGATGCGGTATCACTAATTTTTGACGCGAGTTCTTTAATCTTTTTATTAATAATTTCTAGTGTTTCAGTATTTGTATTATTCATAATTAATTTTATTAATTAGTATTTTTTTAATCCTAAACTAATTTTGTATGTCGGTTATTTAAGCTATTAATTAATCATCTTAAATTTTTAAAATAAATTCTCCCTCATCTAACCAATAGTTTTTTATGTTTTTTAGAGTATTTAAATGAAATCTAAAGTAGTTTTTATTTAAACTATTTTCTTCATTATCAATAATTTCTATCAAGGTAAGTTCTTCTTTTGAAGTTTCAAGATCTCTATCAATCTCAATTTTTAGCGGCATTGATTCTCTAATTTTAAATATTAGTTCATCCACCTTACTTTGATTGCCTAATTTTTCTAACATAAAATCTCTATTGAAATCAAATGTGTATAAATTTCTCGCAGGATATTGTTTTGATATAAGTTTTTTGAATCCAATTCTAAGTGGTAATTCATTTACATTTAATGTAAAATTTTCATCTTTTTCAGACATAGATGAACTATTAATAACTAGATTTTCAATCTTACCAATAAAATTTGCATTGGAAATTATATCTTTCCTGAGATGTTCAGGATTAATTCTAAAATTACCCATTTTATTGTATTTTGTTGATAATAATGCAATTAATGAACCAACAGAAAGCACTGTTTTTTGATCATTTACATAACCATTTTCGTCAGAAAATGGAAACCATTTTCCAATCCAATAATTATTCATATTTATTATTCTGTTAGGAAATACAGGTTGATATGTTTCAAATAATTTTTGTAGCGATTTTAACTTGAAAGTTCTTCCTGAGAGAATTAAAATATCAACATCAAAAGATTTAACTATTTTACTAATTTGGCTTATTAATTTATTAAAAACTGATACCGAAATTTTGAAAATTGTTTCAGAGCGAATGTTCCAAACTAAGTCTTTAAAATTAAAACCAAAATGAAGTTCAAAATAATCTAAAAGATCTTTGCATGGTTCGTTCTGATTAAAAAGATCATCATATGTAAATGTATGATCCTTTTGATTTACATTGTTTAAGTATGAATTCATAATTGGTATAGCAATTTGGTTCAAGAAATTTTTTCTCATTATTTTTCCCTTAAAACCAATGTTATTGCTATCCTCACCAAAAAAACCATTTAATTTTTCTCTAAAGTTATTAGTATTTAAATTCTTTTTTAGGCGTGATTCAATAATTCCAGTACCAACATCATTACTTTGCTCTATTATTATTTGTCGTATTAACTCTTTTAACAAATCGTCACCTGCTAAAGTAAATGTTTCCCAAAATAATGGAATAGGAGTTATTTCAACAACTTCATTTTTACTGTAATAGTTGTAAGAACAAATCATTAAATCTGTTGTTCCTCCTCCAATATCTACTGAGGCAATTTTAAGTTCTTTATTATTATTGTTTTTACCATAAGCATCAAAAAATTGAAATGGTTTGTTCATGAATTTTTTTGATATCATTCCGTATATGTATACTAACTGAGTGCATGTAGCTTCATCATATGTCCAGTCTTTTCTTTCATTTAGATCTGCCAAGGGTCTTTTTAATTCTTTGATAGATGGAAAAATATTAGTTGAATCAATATCATAACCATTTCTACGTAGTATTTCAAGTGCATCTAAAGATGATTGTCTTAGATTTATTTGCTCTTGTTTTACCATTGATGTTGGACAAGTTATTACTATATTTCTTAAAATTCTAGAGTATTCATTTTGCCCATGTTCAGTTCTAAATTTGATTGAATTAATTTGTTTAAAAGCATTAACATAAATTTCTAAAAATAAAAATGTCATAAGTGATTTCCTAGAATATCTTGGTGAAGATCCCATTACATCATTTGTATTATTAACTAAAGTTCCATCTAATTGAAGATGATTTGTAACACCTTCTAAATATACAGGTTGGGGAATTTTCATGTCTTCACTTAAAAACTCCCAGTTTTTTTCAGAGGGAGAATTGTCCCACAAATATCTTTTGGGACTGGAAGAATATGACACAGGGTTTCTATCTAAACTAAGTTCAATGTTTGAATTATTTATTATTCTTTTTGCTTCTTTTCCAAGTCTAACAATGCTTGGCCATTTAAATTTATCATTATTAGAAATACCATCAAATTTAACCTTTGAAAATACAAGTTGAGAGCTAAATGGATCATTATATGATAAATCAGGGATACTTAAATCTTGAATCTCTAAAGTTTTAACTTTATTGAAATTAAAAATATTTTCTCCAGAATCTTCAAAAAGTAGAGCACAGGTTGTACTATTTCCAACATCTATAACCATATCAACAGGAATGGAATTATTTTTTTGCGGTAGTAGCTGAATATTAAATAGTTCATCTTGAGATAGCAACAATTTAATCAAAATTTGATAAGCAGCAATATGAACTAAAGATGATTCTGTAGTGTCAAAATTTAGTTCACTTTGTAAATGTTCAAGAACCCATTCGCAGTCCTTTCTGCCATCCAAAAATGCGAGAATTATATCAGTATTTTTACTAATAGAAAATATATTGTCATTAATATTAGCGCCTACAAAAGGACTAATATTATTATTTTCATTTTCAGCTACTTTAGTATCTATAGCAAAAGAAGCTCTATAATCTCCATTTTCTTTTTTATTAAGCATAACTCTCACCCAATCTGTCGGTCCAAATAAATCCTTGTTTATGTTGTTATTTTTGAAAAAAGGAATTGGAATCCACTTGCCTAAAACAGATTTTAAAATTTTATTAATATTCGGATTCTGTAGTATATTTTCTTCTGGCACTTCGTCTACTTCAGCTATTTCATAATCATTTGTAAATTTTTCATTATTGTCAATAAATCCTTTTGTTTGTAATTCGCTTTTACGAATCCATATGTCGTCTTTTCTATTTTTTAACACCTGTTCAAACCAAAATATTTCTTTTTCTGTATGAAATTCTTCAAGATAAAATATTTTATTTTTTTTACTGAAGTCTTCATGAATTATGATATTAATATTCTCAAATTGAATACCTGAATTTGATATTAACTTTATTGTTTTAGTTGCCATATATTTTTATTTTGTGCTTAACAAAAGTAATAATATTATAAATAGTTGATTTTATCTCATCAATTTAATTTGTTTAGTCAATTATATTAATTATTTATAATTTCTGAGATATAATGAAATAGCTATTTTTTTTAATTTACTTTTGAAAAAAAATATATGGCTCTTTCCTCTGCTTCTTTGTATTATGTTTCTTTAAGAAAACGAGATTTTCCCATCAAGTTGAACTTACATTAGCATATAGAAATACTATTATTTCTTTTTTTAAGTAAAATAGGCGAGAAGTATTACATTATTTTTATTTGATTATTATTTAGTTAATAAATTTGTTGAAAAGTATTTTTTAATTTATTATGATACAATGTGTTAGAATATTAAATTTAAAGATGATTTTGTTTAACTTAAAATCTTCATTTACAATGATTTTAAAATTGAATAATTATTGAGTTTATTTAATATTTTAGTATGTATAAAACATCTAAACTCATTATTAATTAGTTGTTGCTAGCCACCTCTTAATAATTTAAAAAAAAAACATGAAAAACATTAAAGCGTATTGGATAGTTGGAGGAGCATTAGTTCTTTCCGTATTTATTTCTTCTTCATTTGCATTATTAAGAGGAACAACAAAGTATCTTTTTACAAGTAAAGATGATATTAGCGTAACAGGATCCACAGCTATGGATTTCACATCTGATCTGATTGTTTGGAGAGCTTCATTTACTAAAAAAGATTTGGATCTAAAGACTGCTTATAAGCAAATTAAAGATGATCGTAATTCAATTAGTAAATTTTTACTTTCTAAAGGAGTTAAGGAGAATGATATTACTTTTAAATCAATTGATATAATGAAGGACTATAAGTATAAAACAAAGTTTAATGTAGATGGTGATAAAGTTGATAGTGAGAAAATATTTAGTGGATATACATTAACACAGGAAGTAGAAATTTCTTCTAAAGAAGTAAATTTAGTTGAATCTATATCAAATGAAGTGACTGATCTTATAGAGAAAAATGTATTTATTACTTCTTACCCACCGAAATATTATTACACCAAGCTTGGGGAATTAAAAATAGCAATGATTGAATCTGCTGCTCAAGATGGACTTTTAAGAGCATCTACAGCTATAGAAGGAGGTGGTGGAAAATTAGGGGAATTATTGGAAACTAGCATAGGTGTGTTTCAAATACTAGGAAAGAATTCAAATGACAATTTTTCTTGGGGAGGAACATTAAATACCCTCAATAAAGAAAAGACTGCTTATGTTAATGTTAAACAAAGATATGAGATAGATTAAATTATGTATTGTAGAAATTTAGAAATAATATAGCTTTGTAACTCTTTGATTAATTTACAGTTAAAAACCACAAATATTTATAAAGAATTTAGCATATTATTTGTATTCTTTTAAATGTATTAAAATTTTTTAGTAAAAAATATCTAAGTATTTCTTACTGAAACTATTTAATCATTTTTTCGTTAAATTAAATGAGGTTAGTTTTAAGTTAAAGCCACTTTATTTTTCGTTTTTATAATAAACATTTATATGAAAAAAATATTATCAATAGTAATAACTTTTATGTTCTGTATTTACTGTTATCCCCAAAAAAATAAATCAACAAAAAATAACAGCACTAAAGTAAGCGTGTATGATAGAGTTAATAATAAATATTATTCTCATCATTATATTATGAATTATAACTGTACTAAAATGAAACCAATTAAAATTATGCAGGGTTTTATTTTAAGTGATTCTACGGAAAATAAAGTAGTAAAAAATAAAATTTTAATAAAATAAGTTCATAAAAATCATTTAATTTTTTGTGAAAATTCTATGGTATTAATTCTAATTTTCAAACCTAAATTGTTTTTGATATAATTGCAAATACTATTCTTAAATCAAAATATTTTTTATTTGTACAAGATTTAATTTATGAATATAAAACAAAAATTAGTTTAAATATGAAATTTATATTTTTTACTTTATTTATACCGTCAGTTCTTTTTTCTCAATCAAACACTTTACAAGCAATTTTAATTGTTGGTGATCATCAAGATAAAACTAGTATTGCAATTGAAGAAATGGAAGTTCTACATTCTTTTTTCAAGGACAAGAAAGTTATAGTTAAAACTTTTTATCATCCAAACACAAGATGGGATGAAATAATTAATGTTTCTAAAAATTCTAACTTTTTAGTATATAGTGGTCATGGAATAAGCTGGCCAGATGGAAAATATGGAGGTTTAGATATAAACGAATCCATTTCTAGTAAAGATATTCAAAGTAGCTTAAAATTAAAGTCAAACTCCTTGATCATCTTTAAATCTGTTTGTGGTGGCGCAGGCTCATCTGCTAGTGATTATGGTGATATTGGCATAGATAAGGCTATGGAGAGAGTATCAGACTATTCTAGACCATTTTTTAATATTGGTGCTTCTGCATATTATGCTAATAATTTTGGTGAGGGGTGTTTATTTTTTCTATATGATTTCTTTGATGGTAAAACTATAAAAGAATGTTTTGATAACTCAGTTGGCTGGTATTCAAAAATTGAAATAGAAAAACAGTATAAATTTGATGTAAGAAAAATGATAGGAATTGCAAGCTCTGATGGGGAAGGGATAATTATAAAGACATCATATGAAAATGGAGTAAAGACAGTTTCCGAAGTACCTGCTTCAAAGAATTATAATATAGCATATGTTTCCAATCCTAAATTT
>MDSZ01097599.1_pt1 | contig 13390 bp, 12 predicted proteins | sample 811201 | NCBI WGS metagenome assembly MDSZ01 (sample SAMN05326647, study PRJNA326480) | marine metagenome | isolation source: seawater | place: Indian Ocean: North | collected 2010
GTTCAAAATCTTTTAAAACATTATGTTAAAGAGGTAAATTCGGTTGAGGCAATACAATGAAAAAAAAATTAAGTTATAGAGATAAGCTAATAGAACTTGCTTATATATATGACGTTAAAGAAATAAAAGATTATGAGAGAAGTAGAAAAAATTTAACTTCTGGCCAGCTAGAACTTATATTAAAAAAAAATAAAATTATTATTCCTAAAGATTTTAAATCCAATTTTTTAAGAGACAATATCTTCAAACCTGTAACAAAATTAAAATCCAATATATTAGAATATAAAGAAAATAAAATAAGAGACAAAAACAAAGCATTTAGAAGACTAGAAAACTTTAAAGTTGATACAAATAGAAAAATTGGAAGAACATTAAAAGATATATGGAAAAAAATTGGAAATGTAGGACTAAACTTTTTAAATATCATTCCAAAACTTGGTAAAGTAACATATGATTTTTTTGGTGATTTATTTACAGATCTATTTAATGGAATTTATAATCAACAGTTAGATCAACGCAAAGCTAAAAAGGTAATAATAATTATTTCATCAGTTGCAATTTTAACTACTGTAACATTTAGTGGTATCAACTATTTTTCAAATGATGATATAATTGCTGAAACTTCAGTAAAAAAAAAAGAAGTTAAAAAAGAGGTAAAAAAACTAGAGGTTAAAAAAGAGGTAAAAAAACCAGAGGTTAAAAAAGAAGTTAAAAAACCAGAAATTAAAAAAGAAGTTAAAAAACCAGAAATTAAAGAAAAACCAAAACTAGAAGTCAAAAGAAAAAAAGTTGATGAAGTTACACTACCTAATTTAAATTTAAAGACTGAAACAGTATTAAACCTTTTTAAAGATGTTGAATATGATTTAGGACAGGTACGGAGTAAAAAATTAGTTAAACCAATTTATTTCACTCAATTTCCAAGAGATCTTGATGAATTACAAAGTACAAAATTAAAAAAAGAAACTTTCATTAAAATTGTATTGCCACTTATTGTTGCAGAAAACGAGAGAATTTTAGCGGATAGAGAAAAATTAAAACTTTTATACAAAAAAAAATATACAACAGACTCAGAAAAACAGTGGATCAGACAAAAACTATTAGAGTATAAAGTTAAAAAAGGTAATTTAGAAGAATTGTTAGTTCGTATGGATATAATACCAACTTCTATAGCATTAGCTCAGGCTGCAAAAGAAAGTGGATGGGGTACATCTAGATTTGCTTTAGAAGGAAACGCAATTTTTGGCCAATGGACATGGAGTGGGCAAGGTATAGCTCCGTTAGATAGAGAAAGTAACAAAAATCACAAAATATTGAAATTTCCTATTTTAAGAGCTTCAGTAAAAGCTTATCAAAATAATCTCAATACTCACAAAAGTTATTCAAAGTTTAGAGAGAAAAGACGAACGCTAAGAGAAAAAAATAAAAAAATAGCAGGGCTTCAACTTACAGAGACATTGAATAATTATGCACAAACGGGATCAGAATATACAAAAATTCTAAATCAAATTATTAAACAAAATAGACTTACAGACTTCGAGCCTGTAAAATTAGTTAATTCTGTTAAGAAAATTGAACTTAGTTCCTAAAATTATTTATCACTGATTACAAATTGAACACCTAACCATCGCCAAAACCCACTAGGGTCTCTCAGCGAACAATTGATTCTTCCCCTTTCACCGATAAATTTTTCATTTATATCTATATTTAGTGTGGTGGCGTTTTTGAACTCTATTTTAGATTTACGCCACCTATTACCCTCGTTTGAATAACAATTAAGAGATTCAAGATTAACAATATTTTCATAAAATTCTATTTTAACATTAGGAGGATTTTTATCTTTGAGGAGGAATTTTTCTTCTGGTAGAATTCTTTTATATTTAAAAGGTAGTGTCTTAGTTAGAGAGTTAAATCTTTTTAGTTCACCATACTTTTCATTAATTGGGAATCTTGGGAGTTCATAATAATCTTTGGTTTCATCCATTACTCCAGAATGCTGACCAAAAGCATATTTAAAACCTAAAGATTTAATTATATTTTTAAAATCAATACTGATTTCACCAAAAGGATACGAAAAAAAAATAGAATTTTTTCCTAACTCATTTTCAAAAATCGAAATTGATTTTTTAATATCGTTTTTTATAACATCATTGCTTTCGTCAATTAAATACTCATGTGAATGACTATGGTTTCCTATTTCAACAAAATCTTCTTTACTCAATTCTCTAATTTGATCCCAATTCATATAATTAAAAGCACCTACCTCACGAGTACTTACGAACAAAATAAAAGGTATTTTATTTTTTTTCAGTATAGGCCACGCATTTTCATAAAATGACAAAAAACCGTCGTCAATAGTTAGAAGAACCTTCCTTTGTATTTTATTGTCTTTAAGCTCTTGTTCAAAATTGGAGGGATTAACGAAACTAATTTCATTTCTTTTTATGATTTCTAAATGTTCATTAAAATCATTGATTCTAATATTTGTTGAAGGGTACTTGTTTTCTTCAAACCTGTGATACATTAAAGAAATAATACCAAAATCATCAATTTTTTTTGTCTCATTATTGGAATACAAATTGTTTTGATAAAATAAAATAGATACAAATAAAGATATGATAAAAGATTTTCTAATTTTAAATTGCATAGGCAATAATGATAAAATTGGGTTAAAGGTTAATAATGAGTTTTTCTTTTATGCTCCTGATAAAAAAAAAAACACTAACGATCAACTAGTCATGAACATATTAAAAATGATCAAAAAACACAAAGTAAATATTAATCGAAATTTTTCAATACTTGTTAATAGTGGACCTGGGAGTTTTTCATCAATAAGAATTTCGCTAGCAGTGGCAAAAGGAATAAAATTATCTAAAAATATTGACATATTTGGCTACAAAAATACTGATCTTGGCCAATTTAACCTTAGTAATATTGAACTTTTAATTAAAAAAAATTTAGTACAAAAAAATTTGATTAAACCCTTATATATAAGTTAAATTAAATTATGAATCCAATTGAAGAGAAGTGTCAAAAAAAGGGTGTTAGACTCACAGATCAAAGAAAAACTATAGCTAAAGTTTTATCTGAGTCGAAAGAAGTCTATGGCTCTAAGGATCATCCTGATGTAGATGAGCTTCATAAAAGAGTATCAGGAATTGATAAAAAAATTAGTATTGCAACGGTTTACAGAACGGTAAAACTTTTTGAAGAGTCAGGGATTCTAGAAAAACATGATTTTAAGGGTGGCAAAGCACGATACGAACCATCTTTAGATGAACATCATGATCACTTAATCGATATTAATAGTGGAGAAATAATAGAATTTGTAGATAAAGACATTGAAAAACTACAAAACGAGGTAGCAAAAAAGTTAGGTTACAAATTAGTCGATCACAAACTAGAACTTTACGGTTCAAAAATTAAAAAATAAATTGCAGAAAAAAATTTTTATTAAAACTTTTGGTTGCCAAATGAATGAATACGATAGTAATCGTATTTTAGATTTAACAAAAAAAATAAATTATAAATCCACTAAAGATTTAGCGGAAGCCGATTGCTATATTCTGAACACTTGCCATATTAGAGAAAAAGCCACTGAAAAAGTTTATCACGATATAGGAAGGCTAAAAAAACAATTTAGAAATAAGCTTAAACCGATCGTGATAATTACTGGTTGCGTAGCACAAGCAGAGGGGGATATTTTATTGAAAAAAGAAAAATACATCGATGCAGTGGTTGGTCCTCAGTCTTATCATCAAATTAATGATATGATTTTAAATATAGAAAAAAAATCAGAAAAAATTAATTTTACAGACTTTGATGTAATTGAAAAATTTGAGAATTTAAAAAAACTAAAAAATTCAGATAATAATATTTCTTCATTTTTAACTATACAAGAGGGGTGCGATAAATTTTGTAAATTTTGTGTAGTTCCTTACACAAGAGGAGCAGAATTTTCACGTTCAACTAAAGAATTGTTTATTGAAGCAAAGCAACTAGTAACTAATGGAGCTAAAGAAATTTATTTACTAGGACAAAACGTCAATGCTTATAATTTTGAAAGAAACAAACTTTCAGACTTAATTTTAAAAATTTCAGAAATTAAAGATTTAAAAAGAATAAGATACACAACATCTCACCCGAGAGATTTTACAGAAGATTTAATCAAAGTACATGAAAATTGTAAAAAATTAATGCCTTTAATACATTTACCAGTTCAGAGCGGCTCAGACAAAATTTTAAAAGCCATGAATAGAAAGCATACTATTGAAGAATATAAAAAAATTATTGAAAAATTGAAAAAAGCAAAACCTGGAATAAAATTCTCTAGTGATTTTATAATTGGGTATCCTGGAGAGTCAAAAAAAGATTTTGAAGAAACATTAAAATTAATAAAAGATATAGGTTTTATAAACTCGTATTCTTTTAAATATAGCGCAAGACCAGGAACGCCTGCATTTAATTTAACAAAAATAGACGACAAGGTTGCCAAAGAAAGATTGTTTGTATTTCAAAATGTTGCGGAAAAAATTAAAATAAATTATAAAAAATCACTAAAAAATAGAATTGTTAAAGTGTTATTTGAAAATAGGATGAAAAATAAAAATAAATATTTTGGTAGAGATGAATACTTAAATCCAGTTGTAGTTGAATGTGATGATGATTTATCAGGGGAAGTAATGCAAGTAAAAGTTTCAAATTATAATCAAAATACTTTATTTGGAGAATTACTTTCAGAAAATAGTCAAAAAAATTATGCAGCATAATTAAATGTCAGAAATAAGTAAGCTTGAACAGAGTCTAACAATAAAAAAAATAGACCCAAACACAGTGAATATCTCAGTAAATGACAATGAAATGTTAATGGCCATAGTTGGTCAGTTTGATCAAAATCTCAAAGATTTATCTAAATTAACTAGAACGGATGTTTATTTTAGGGGAAATTCTATTACGTGCAAGGGAGATAAGGAAAAGATATCTGTTTTTTGTGAAGCTATTAAATTTTTAGTGAATAAGTATTTTTTAACGAAAATTATTGAAAAAGAAGATATAATTTTATCTGTGAAAAAAAATTTAGAGATAGAAGAGTCAAATGTTAAGAGTTTTAAACAATTAATTAAAACTCCAAAGAAATCTGTAATTGCTAGATCTGAAAAACAGTCTGAATATATTAAAGCATTAAAAGAAAATGACATTGTAATGTCTCTCGGACCAGCTGGCACCGGTAAAAGTTTTTTAGCCGTTTCAGTAGCAATTACTTTATTAATGGAAAAACAAATTGATAGAGTAATATTGTCAAGACCAGCTGTAGAAGCGGGAGAAAAATTAGGGTTTCTGCCTGGAGATATGAAAGAAAAAGTTGATCCCTATTTAAGACCTTTATATGACGCTTTGTATGAACTTTTTGGTGCGGACAAAATTGATAGAAAAATTGAAACTGGAGAAATTGAGATAGCGCCTTTAGCTTTTATGAGAGGGAGAACTCTAAAAAATTGTTTTGCTATATTAGATGAAGCACAAAATGCAACGGAGACACAAATTAAAATGTTTCTTACAAGAATAGGTGAAAATTCCAAATTAGTTGTTAATGGTGATCCAAGTCAAGTAGATTTAATAAATAAATCACACTCTGGTTTAATAAAATCTAAAAACATTCTTAAAAAATTGGAAGAGATAAAAATTATTGAATTTGACCATAATGATGTTGTAAGACATCCACTAGTTTCAAAAATTATTAGGGCTTATCAAAATCAAAGCACTGATGATAAAGATTAATGTAATAGTAAACAATATTAATTGGTACCGTTATATTAAAAATCCAAATAACTATATTGATAGAAAAATAAATAAATTAAATTCTAAATATACTAAACATTCTAAAAAAAATATTTTTTGTACATTGTTATTGTCAGACAACGAAGAAATAAAAATATTAAATAAAAAATTTAGAAAAAAAAATAAATCTACAGATATTTTGTCATTTCCATTTCAAACGAAAAAGGACTTGAAAAAAAAATTACAAAAAGAGAAAGATATTTACTTAGGTGATATAATAATAAATTTAGACAAAATTAAAAGCAAAGATATTTTAAAAAATTTTAGAATTGAGTTTAATAATTTATGGGTCCATGGTTTAACCCACCTTTTTGGATATGATCATAAAAAAGAGAAAGACTATATAAAAATGAGAAAGATTGAAAAAAATTATATCAATTTAATTAATGCTTAAAAAAATTTTAAATAATCGTCTTTTTATATTATATTTAATACCATTAATAATTGGTTCATTAGCAACATTATCTTTTTCACCATTTAATTTTAAGTTAATCAATTTTATTATCTTACCTCTTTTATTTTATTTTGTTGTTTACATAAATAAAAAATCTAGAGGCATTTATCGAAAAAAACCATATAAAAAAAATTTATTTATATTTGGATTATTATTTGGTTATGGTTTTTTTTTATCTGGTATATCTTGGATCACAAATTCATTAACATTTGATGATAATTTTAAGATATTAATCCCATTTGCTTTAATTTTTATTCCTTTATTCTTGAGTTTATTTTTTGCTTTTACTATTTATCTTGTTGGACCATTACTTAAATTTGATTTTTCATCTCTTTTAATTTTTTCTGGCAGTTTAGCTGTTGCAGATTATTTAAGAGCTAAATTATTAACAGGTTTCCCCTGGAATTTGTGGGCTTATAGCACTTCGTGGTCAACGGAGATTATGCAAATTCTAAATATTGTTGGATTGTATTCTTATAATTTAATAGTAATAACTTTATTTACTTCTCCAATAATTTTTTTATTTAGGATCAATTTAATAAAAAAATTAATATTTCTAACCTTAATTAGCTTTATGATATTTATTTTATATATATTTGGAAATTACGAGATAAACAAAAATAAAGAGAGATTAGCAGATATTGATAACAAAACATATGTTAAAATTATATCTCCTAACTTTGATCTAAAATACGGTCTCAATAAATCTCAAATACAAGAAAGACTTAAAAAATTAATAAGATATAGTGAGCCAGACAAAGAAAAAAAAACTTTATTTATTTGGCCAGAGGGCGTTTTTAGTGGATACAGCTATAATGATATTCAATTTTTTAAAAAGCTTTTTTCTGCAAATTTCTCTGAGAAGCATTTTATTATTTTTGGCGTTAATAAAATCGAGCCAAATACAGGTCGGTTTTATAACAGCATGTTAATGGTAAATAATGATTTTGAAATAATTCAAAGGTACAATAAAAGAAAGCTTGTTCCATTTGGCGAATTTCTACCTTTTGAAAACTTTATGAATAATTTTGGTCTTAAGAAAATAACAGAGGGTCATGGGTCTTATTTGAAAGGTGACAGTATTAATAATATATCAATTGATAATTTAAATATATTACCAATGATTTGTTACGAAGTTATTTTTACAGATTTATTACAAAAATCTAATCAAGAAACCAATCTAATAGTAATCATTTCTGAGGACGGTTGGTTCGGAGAGTCTATCGGACCTGAACAGCACTTTATTAAATCATTATTTAGAGCTATTGAGAATAATACTTTTCTTCTAAGATCTGCAAATAAAGGAGTAAGCGCTATAATTGATAATAAAGGTGAAATAATTAAACAATTAAGTAGGAATGAAACTGGAAATATTGAATTTGAGGTACCGTTAATTAAATCAAATAAAATTAAAAATGATTTGATCTTTTATATACTTTTATTTACATATCTTTTTATCTTTCTAATTTACAAATATAAAAATGCGAAATAAAAATTATTTATTTACAAGCGAGTCAGTTTCTGAAGGACATCCAGATAAAGTATGTGACAGGATATCGGACATGGTAGTAGACTTATACTTATCACAAAATCCAGTATCTAGAGTTGCTTGTGAAACATTAACAACAACAAATAAAGTTGTTTTAGCTGGTGAAACAAGAGGTCCCAAAATTAATAGAGATGAATTAATAACTAAAGTTAGAGACTGTATTAGAGACATTGGATATGATCAAAAAGGGTTTAGTTGGAAAACTGCAAATGTTGAAACTTATCTGCATGAACAATCTAAAGACATAGCTATGGGCGTGGACTCAAAAGATAATAAAGATGAAGGTGCAGGTGACCAAGGTATTATGTTTGGGTATGCGTGTAATGAAACAGATGAATTAATGCCAGCGCCAATTCATTACTCTCATAAAATTTTAAGAACAATGGCACAAGACCGTAAAAGTGGAGTCTTAAAAGGGATTGAACCAGACTCTAAGAGCCAAGTCACTATGTTATATGAAGATGAAAAACCCGTTAAAGTGACTTCTGTAGTTATATCCACCCAGCATTCTAGAGATTTAAATCAAGATAAAGTAAGAGAAGCGATTATACCATATATTGAAAAATCAATTCCAAAAATTTTTTTGTCAGACCTTGATCCGAAAGAAATTTACATCAATCCAACAGGTCAGTTTATAATTGGAGGACCTGATGGTGATACTGGTTTAACGGGAAGAAAAATTATTGTAGATACGTATGGAGGAGCTGCACCACATGGTGGTGGAGCATTTTCAGGAAAAGATCCTACAAAAGTTGACAGGTCAGCAGCTTATGCATCAAGATATCTTGCAAAAAATATTGTTGCAGCTGGTGTATCAGAAAAATGCTTAATACAATTGGCGTATGCAATTGGTGTTTCAAAGCCTTTATCGATCTACATTAAGTTAGCGAGCGGTGACGAAGAAAAGATTGATAAAGTTAAAAAAGTAATTGAGGATAACTTTAATTTATCGCCTAGAGGCATCAGAGAAATGTTAAAATTAAATAACCCAATTTACGAGATCACCTCAGCATATGGTCACTTTGGTAGAAAGCCTTCAAATAAAGGTGAATTTACTTGGGAAAAAACAGATAAAACAGATTTATTTAAATTGTAATCTTGAAAAAACCATAATTTTCTTTTAAAAAAACAATTAAATAATTGAACTTTCAAAATGGGCTCTAGCCCATTTTTTTTTAGGTAGGATAAAATGTTAAACAGAGGACTAGACAAATTAGAGCTATTAAGGATAGTTGAGGCTGTAGCGAATGAAAAGTCCATTGATAAAGAACTCGTAATCGGCTCAATGGAAAGCGCAATTCAGAAAGCAGCATTAACTAAGTTTGGAAACGATAATAATATTCAAGTTACTATAGATAGAGAAAGTGGAGACATAAAAATTCAAAAAGTTTTAGATGTTGTAGAAAAAGTTGAAGACTCATCAAGAGAAATAACTCTAGAAGAAGCTAAAAAAATTGATCCTAAAAATAACGATTTAAAAATAGGCATACAAGTTTATGAAGAGCTACCTCAGATAGATTTTGGACGAATAGCTGCTCAAAGCGCCAAACAAGTGATAAGTAGCAGAGTTAGAGAGGCTGAAAAAAATAGGCAGTATGATGATTTTATAGACAAGCAAGGTAATATATTAAGTGGTATTATAAAAAGACTAGAGTACGGAAATGTGATAGTTGACTTAGGTAAAGCAGAGGGAGTAATAAAAAAGGACGAATTAATACCACGAGAGATTTTAAAAACAGGTGATAGGGTTAAGGCTTATTGTTATGAAGTTAGAAAAGAACTTAAGGGTCATCAAATATTTTTATCAAGAGCGCATCCACAATTTTTAGCAAAACTTTTTGTTCAAGAAGTTCCAGAAATTTATGAGGGTACAATAGAAATTAAATCAGTTGCTAGAGATCCAGGAAGCAGAGCAAAAATTTGTGTGCACTCACAGGACTCTTCAATTGATCCTGTAGGCGCTTGCGTGGGCATGAGAGGAAGCAGAGTCCAAACAATTGTAAATGAATTACACGGAGAAAAAATTGATATAATTAAGTGGACAGAAGATTTACCTACTTTAATCTCAGAGTCTTTGTCGCCCGCTGAAATTCAAAAAGTTTTAATTGATCAAGATAATAAAAGAATAGATATAATCTTGACAGAAGAGAATTTAAGTAAAGCGATTGGAAGAAGAGGTCAAAATGTAAGACTAGCTTCTAAGCTAACAAATTTTGAAATAGATATTTTAACTGACAAAGAGGACTCAGAAAGAAGACAAGCCGAATTTAAAGAGAGAACTGAAACATTAATTAAAAATTTAGAGGTTGATGAAACTTTAGGTCAACTTTTAGTTTCTGAAGGATTTATTTCCATTGATGAAATTGCCCAATCGAATCCAGAAGATATTTCAAAAATAGACGCTATTGATGAAGAAACAGCAAAAGAATTAATAACAAGATCAAAAGAAACTCTTGTTAAAGAAAAAGAGGCAGTAGCAATAAAACTTAAGGAACTTGGAGTTGAAGAAAACTTAATTAATTTAAAGGGTATGACGCAAGGAATGTTAGTGATACTAGGACAAAAAAATATTAAAAAAATTAGCGATTTTGCTGATCTTTCTTCCGATGAATTAATTGGTGGTTTTGATGAAATTAAAGGAAAAAAAATTAGAATCGACGGTTATCTTGAAGAATTTTCATTGTCAAGAAAGGAAGCTGATGAACTTATTATGGCAGCTAGAGAGATAGTATATAAGTAATGTTATGGACAAAAATAAAAAGAAAACACTTACTATTTCGTCTGGCTTAAAAAAGAAAATTGATACAACATCAATTGCAACTTCTGGAAAAAAATCATTCTCTGTTGAGAAAAAAAAAAGTTTTAGAACAAATAAACCATTTAATAAATCTTCAACACCACCAATTAAAAATTTAGAAAATAAAAAAAAGAATTTTGCAAGAAAATTTATAGAACAACAGGCAACAAAAGATTTTATAAAAAAAGACAACAAACCTGCTGGTAAAAGCAAATTAAAACTCAAAGGTCCAGTTGATAAAAGAGATTTTAAATTGACAGTTTCTAGAGCTTTAAATGTTGAAGAAATAGAGATTAAACAAAGAAGTTTAGCCTCAGTTAAAAGAGCAAGATTAAAAGAAAAGAAAAAACCAGAAGGGGAAGAAAAGAAGGAATTTAAAAAAGTTATAAGAGAAGTAAAAGTTCCAGAGCAAATTACTATTCAAGAACTTTCAAATCGAATGGCTGAAAAATCGAGTGATATCATTAAGTTTCTTTTTAATATGAAAGTAGTTGCAACAATTAATCACAACATTGATAAAGATACAGCAGAATATATCGTAAAAGAATTCGGCCATGTTCCAATACTTGAGGAAAAACCTTCTTTAGAAAAAGATAAATCAAAAGAAAAATTTGAAGGAGATGTAAAAACTAGGCCCCCGATAGTAACTATAATGGGTCACGTAGATCACGGTAAAACATCTTTATTAGACTCACTTAGAGACTCCAATGTTGTTTCTGGAGAGCATGGAGGAATTACACAACATATTGGAGCTTATCAGGTAAGTACGGAAGGAAAAAAATTAATTACTTTTATTGATACTCCAGGTCATGCAGCTTTTACAGAAATGCGTGCAAGAGGATCAAAAATAACTGATATAGTTGTTTTGGTAGTAGCAGCAGATGATGGAATAAAACCCCAAACTGTTGAAGCTATAAAACACGCAAAGGCAGCTAAAGTTCCAATAATTGTAGCGATAAATAAATGTGATCTTCCCGAAAAAAATATAAGTAAAATAAAAAATGAAATGATGCAGTATGAATTAATTGCTGAAGATTTAAGTGGAGATACTTTATTTGTAGAAGTTTCAGCAATAAAAAAATTTAATTTAGATAAACTTAAAGAAAGTATTCTTCTGCAATCTGAAATTTTAGATTTAAAAGCGTCATACTCTGACAAAGCAAGAGGTGTTGTAATTGAGTCTAAAATCGATAAAGGAAAAGGTCCGGTATCTACCATTTTAATAAGCAACGGTAGATTAAAGAAAGGTGATTATTTTATTTGTGGAGATACATGGGGAAAGATTAGAGCAATGATTAACCACGAAGGTGTAATGGTTAATGAGGCTTTACCTTCTATGCCAGTTGAAATTCTAGGTATGAATAATTCAGCTTACGCCGGTGCTGAATTTATGGTTACCAAAGATGAAAATGAAGCAAAGACTTTAAATGAAGCTAGAAAAAATGATAGTGCTCAGAATAAAATTTTAGCTAAAGATAAGACAACACTATTTGAAAATGCTAAATTGAAAGAAGAATTAAATATAATAATTAAATCAGACGTTCAAGGTTCAAGTGAGGCTTTGAAAATGGCTATTAATAAAATAGAGCACAAAGAAGTAGAAGGAAAAATTATTTTGTCTGACATAGGCATGATCAATGAAACAGACGTATCTCTCGCTAAAGCGTCAAATGCAATTTTAATTGGTTTTAATGTTAAACCTAACAGAGAAGCAAAAAAATTAGCTGAAGAACAAAAAATAAATATAAAATATTTCAATATTATTTACGAAGCGATAGATCATGTGGAGAAATGTTTATCTGGTCTTTTAGAGCCAGATATAAAAGAAACTGTGCTCGGAAGTGCAGAAATTCAAAAAGTTTTTAAAGTATCATCAGCTGGTAAAATTGCTGGATCAAAAGTATTAAGCGGTGAAATTAAAAGCAAATCTAAAGCAAGAATAATTAGAGACGGCGTAGTGGTATACAGTGGAGAAATTTTGTCGATTTTTAGAGAAAAAAATCAAGTTAAGGAAGTAGGAACGGGTCTAGAATGTGGTATAAGCATTAAAGATTTTATTGATTTTAAAGAAAAAGATGTGATCGAGTCCTATCTATCCGAAGAGATTCAAAGATCAATTTAAAATGATGAATGATCAATTTACACAAAGACCTTTTAGTCAAAGACAGCTAAGAGTAGGTGAGCTTGTAAAACAAAATCTTGGCCAGCTATTTATAAGAAATGAGGCTAAAATACCTTCAATTAACTCAAAACTTATAACAGTTACAGAAGTTAGAATGACACCAGATTTAAAAACAGCCAGGGTTTACGTTATTCCTCTTGGAGGTAAAGATACTAAAGAAACAGTAAGGATCTTGACTGAGTACTCGCATCTTGTTAGAAAAGCTTTGTCTAAAAGGCTAGATATTAAGTTTCTTCCTAAGCTCATTTTTGTAGAAGATAACTCATTTGAATATGCTGAAAAGATTGAAAAGATTATAAAAAAAAATAAAGAATATGATAAAGAAAAAAAAAGATACAATTAAGTTACTAGCTACACATAAAACAGACGTTGGCTCTACAGAAATTCAGATAGGATTACTTACAGATAAAATTACTAAATTATCTGAACATTTTAAGAATTTTAAAAAGGATAAACATTCAACTTTAGGTTTAACAAAATCAGTTAATAAAAGAAAAAAACTTCTTACATACCTTAAAAAGAAAAATGTTGAGTCCTATCAAAAGGTCATCAAACAATTAAATTTAAGGA
>MDSZ01102752.1_pt1 | contig 13390 bp, 15 predicted proteins | sample 811201 | NCBI WGS metagenome assembly MDSZ01 (sample SAMN05326647, study PRJNA326480) | marine metagenome | isolation source: seawater | place: Indian Ocean: North | collected 2010
CGTCCCCGCCATAAAATTGGCCAGATAGCTCAGTCGGTAGAGCACTTGTCTGAAAAACAAGGGGTCGGCAGTTCGATTCTGCCTCTGGCCACAAAATGTTTTAAGATGGAATAATTAAAAAATCATTTCCAATTTTAGTTTTAACCTCGTAGTTAATTTCGTTTAAAATCTTTTCGATATCATCAAATTTATAATCATATATATTTTCAAATATAGATTCGTATTCAAAAATAATAGGCATTCGATGATATTTTATTGTATTTTTCGCTCCTTTTAATACATCTAAATCTAAACCTTGTACATCAACTTTCATAAAGGATATTGTTTGATCAAATTTTATATCATCAATTTTTATAGCTTCAATTTTTGTTGATCTTTGTTTATTAGATGAATATTCAATATTATTTGCACCCCAGCTACCGAATTTGTAGAGTTTGTTAATTTTAATGTTTTCAATACCTGATTTACTACCAACAAGATTATAAAAACATTTAATATTTTTTTTATCATTGACTTTTACATTTTTTTCTAATAGTTCAAATACATATTTTTGAGCTTCAAATGCAAAAACTTTTACATTTCTTTGGGTTTCAGAAAATAAAATGCTCATTTGACCAAAATTAGCACCTATATCTAAAACTATAGAATTAGGTTCTATACATTCTGCTGCAATATCTACAATTTCTTTTTCGTAAATTTCGTTATTAATAATTTTTCTTCGAACTGTATCTTTATATGATAAAAAGGGTAAATAATAGAGTCCTGTTGAGGTCTTGTAAAGTTTTGTTATTTTAAAACTATTAAGTAAACCATAAAATAATTTTGAAAAATTCATGATAATTGTTTTTGTCAGCTTTCTGTATTTAATTAAATACAATATATTGAATAAAAAAGGGATTTTTTTTTGTAGAGTCGTTTTTATTTGTTTATAGATCATGTTTAGTTAATTATATTTTAATAAAAATATTAGAAATTATTGCATTGAATTTCATATATTAATATTTGCATTTAATAATATTGTCAACTTGAACAACTTGAGTAAGTTGAATAACTTGAGTATCTTAAGCAAATTAAAATACCGAACACTTTCCGAACTGCTCATTGTTAAAGTTTGTTTTATTCTACGCTCATTGCTCTCTAGAGCCTTTTAGCAACGAGCGTATAATCAAATCAAATAAGTTATACTTAGCTAAGGTCAAAAAGTTAGCCCATATCTGAAAAACAATGGGTCGGCAGTTCGATTCTGCCTCTGGCCACAGAGTTTTTTTAAACAATATTTAAGTATGAAGAGCTGTAACTGAATTTCTATAATGTAACTATGAATCTTTTTGAACTTATTTCTGTTTTCATTAATAAAAATTTTAAAAATGTTCGAAAAATCGAAGATTCGGATGAAAGAAAAAAACAATGGCTTAAAATAATTTTTGGCATTCTACTTGCTTTAGGATATGGAGGTCTTCATGTACCTCCAGACGTAAGCATGATGGAAATTATTTATGCTTTAGGAATTCTTTTTATGACTTTATATGTCGTAATTCGTGCTTTAAAATATTTTAAACTAATTTAATTTAATTATCCTATACATATGTTCAGTAAATTTAAAAACTTAGAAAAAAAACAAAAATTAGAATTATACAAAGTACTTGGCTGGTCCATTTGTGCCCTTATTGGAGGTGCAGGTAGCGCAAATCAGATAGGTGTAGGCGCTGATTTGGGAGATATAATATTGGGCTGGACTATTAGTCTTGTAATAATCTTTATAGTCTTTAGAGTACTTAGAGTTCTAAAAATAATTTAGGTTAATTAAATTCATTAATGAAATTTTCAAAAAAAGAAGAATATTTACGTCAAAAAGATAAAAAATTAAAAAAAATAATTGATGAAAACGGGCATATTGTTTTTAAGCCTGTCAAAGAAAATCAGTTTGATACTATTATAGGTATAGTAATCTCTCAATTCATATCTACAAAAGCTGCAAACTCTATTTTTCAAAAGATTAAAGAAAACTTTAGTTCGGAATATTTAAATGAAAAACACTTTAGAAATATGGGAATAAGTGAGATAAAAACATTAGGATTAAGTACCAATAAAGCCAAGACGATAAAAGAAATTTCGAATTTATATTTGAATAAGAACATTAAAGACTTATCTAATTTAAGCAATAAAGAACTAAATAAAACTCTGTTGTCAGTTTTTGGAATTGGACCTTGGTCAGTAAACATGTTTGAAATTTTTAGTTTAGGAAAATTAGATGTGTTTTCTTCAAAAGATGCTGGTTTGAGACTAGCAATGAATAATTCTGGAATGATCAAGCCAGACAGTAGTTTGGAAATGTATGATACATATGCAAGCAAATGGTCTCCTTTTAAAACAATTGCGTCTTTACATCTTTGGAAAACAGTAGATTAGATAATTGTCACTTTATACAGTTGTGTGAAAAAACTAAGGGTGAGTAGATTAATTTTACCTCTAGCTACCAAATTTGTAGAGTAATTTTAATGTTTATAGTATCTGATATGTCACCAATAAGTTTATAAAAGCATTTAAAATTGTTTTTTCATTGTCGTTTACATTTATAATTATTTAATGGCTCTTTTAACTTTGTCCCATCTTAAAAAAAAATATTCTATGGAAGTACAAACTATAGTACATGTTGGTGCTCATGAAGGACAAGAGGTATATGATTATTTGCAAGCTTTTCCCGATGTACAAATTAACTTATTTGAACCTCAAAATAATTTATTTGAAAAATTAGAAAAACAATTTATCAAACATCAACAAGTTAACTTATTTAATTTTGCTCTTGGAAGTAAAAATGGAAAATCTAGTATGTACATTTCCAACAATAAAGGTCTTAGTTCGTCATTTTATAAACCAAAAGATCATTTATTTGAGCATCCGGAAGTAAATTTTGAACTCAATAAATTAAACTTTGATATAAAAGTATTAGATGAACAAAAAATTTTCAATATTGATTTATTAAACATTGATACACAAGGATACGAATTAGAGGTTTTGAAAGGCTCTGTTAAAGCTTTATCTGATAATGTAAAGTATCTAATTCTTGAAATTAACAAAAAAGAATTATATGAGGGATGTCCTTTAGTTCAAGATCTTGATAAATTTTTAAATAATTTCAATTTTGTAAGAACAGATACTCATTATTGGTTAGATTCATTTTCATGGGGTGATGCATTTTACATTAGAAAAGATTTAGTTAGTTTTAAAAAATATGTTACTTCTTTAATTAAAAACAAACTTTATGGAAATAAGTTTTTGTATAAAAAACTTATTTCTTTAAGAAATTTTATTTGGAAAATAAGAAAAAAAACCAGTTAATAAGAAATAAAGACACACATAGACAGATTAATTATTACAACATTGAAAAAAATAAATCTATTTTCCTATTAATTTAACAACAAGTTCCAAGTCTTCTTCAGTGTCAATATCTATTGATTCAGTTTTAGAAACTATGTGAATTTTTGAGGCCTGATTAATTCTTGATTTATTTTTTAGAAACTGTTCTTTTGAAAATATATAAAAATTGGAATTCTCCTCATACCATGGTTCCAAATGTTGTGTTGAGAGAAGTTGACCTAGGTCGTGATTTAACGGATCTATTTCTGAATTATAAAATCTTGCTTGATGTTTAGTTACTGAGAAAAGAGATTCTTCGTGGATTAAAAATTTATTCAAAGAGCTTTCAATGGTTTCCTTTGTTAAAAGAGGGTTAGTAACGTGAGTTTGGAATATAAATTTATTCTTAAAATTTTCTAGATTAGCTTCGATAATTTTATTAACTGACTCATGGGGATCCAAGAGATGTTCCCCCCTTTTAGTAAATTTTAGATTATCAAAATATTTTTCAATTTCAGATCTGACCTTATCAGTATCGTGGTCAATAACTATTTCAGTAATTTGTTTAATGGTAGTTAAAGTATTTAATATAAAATAAAACAAAGGTTTCTCGTCAATTTTTCTAAAATTTTTGTTTTTAACTCTTTCAGATTTTTCTTTAATAGGAATGAATGCGGTAAACATATTATCGATAATAATAATGGTTAAGAAGTTTCTTCTTGGTTTCATAGGAGTATTTTAAGTTAAATTTATTTTGATCTTTTTTAGCAAAATATTGGCCAAAATTTTTTGCAGCTCTATATTTCGTAATTGCAAAAATACTTGACCTTTGATAGCTATTTTCTTTTCTAAAACTTATATCAGAAGAAATTTCTCTAAATATTGATCCTATTATTTCTGTTAATTTTAAGCTGTGATCAAATAGTGATAAAATTAAATTAGATTCTCGCTTATATCTATTGTAAACTACCTTGAAGTTCTCATCGTGATAATGAGTAACAACTGAATTTGGTTCGTAAAGAATTTGTTTATCAATGTTTTCTAGCTCTAAAGCAAATAATATATCTTCACATCCAGTTACTTCCTCATTAAACTTAATTTTTTCCCAATCAGTATATCTAAATGAACTAGACCCATTATTACAAAATAAATTTTGTTTAGAGATGCCAAATTCAGGAAACCACCTATTCAAATGGTTGACTTCCGACAATGGAGACCTTTCATCTCCAATTTGTCTACCGTAAACAAAACCTATTGATTTATTATCGAAATTTTTCACCATATTAAAAAGATAGTATTCATCAATTGGAAAACAATGTGCTGAGAGAGAGACAATAATTTGTTTAAATCTTGATTGCTTAATTCCATTATTAAGAGATCTTCCAAAGGAAAACTTTTCTTTTTCAATTGAAGTTAAGTAAAAAGGGTATTGAAATTTATGACTTTCTAGCATTTCAACTGTTCCATCATCACTTCCTGAGTCAATCACTATAAGCTCAAACTTAATTTTTTTTTGTTTTTCTAATAAATTTATTAGCTTGTATAAATTATCTTTTTCATTTAAAACTCTTACAACTACAGTACATTTCATGTGATTATCACTTCATAATATGTACTTATTTCAGCTGGCCCCTTTTTGTATTCTCCTGAAATTAGAGCATCTTCGAACAATTTCTTACCATTTGAGGATGGTTCTAATACTAAAACATTATGGTTGTTCCAACCACCTTGTGATTGGAACAACCAAAGGTAGTTTAAAAAAATATCATCATACGTAAGATTTAACAGATTTTCACCTTGCTGTATATTGAGTGTATTTGATCTTGATTCAATATATGCGAAATCAAATAAATTTGAATTTTTTGATGGATTTAAAAAATAATCACTTTTATTTGTATTTAGTATATTGCCAAACTCTTCATCAACTTTAGTAAAGTTTTCAAATTGACCAACAATTTTACAATTTTCTAAAATAGGGATTGCCAAGTGAAGTTTAAAAAGAAAGATTTCTTCAAAGTTTATTTTGATTTTGTAATCAGTTCTTAACTTATTTTCATATAATCTATATTTTTTTTCTAGAAAGCTACCTGATTCTAAATCTTTTGTATTCAATGTTAAAAAATCAGTACCTTCAGATTCTACAATCCAACTATGAGACCATGTTTCTCCATGATCAAGGCCAAAACCCCACGAAAATTCTTCAATAGCATCATTTGGAAAAAGCTCTTCCCATCCCCCTTGCCAATTTTGGTCGTAGTTTGCAGTTTTATCTACTTTTGAAGTTCTTAATTGATCGTTTTTCCAAACCCAGTCAAATTTATTTTTTTTATTTATCAAGCGATTAACTCTTCCACCTAATTCTGGAATAATTTCTATTTCAAGAAAATTATTTTCTAGTTTTATTGGAATAACCATAATTTATTAATAATTAATTACTATTTTATATAATAACAAGTATGTATTTGCAAAATGGATACATTATTACAAATTATGAGTATCAAGAAATTTAAAAATTTATATTCTGGACAAAGATGTTTTATCATAGGAAATGGTCCAAGTCTAAAGAATACTGATTTAGATTTAATTAAAAATGAATTTTCTTTTGCAATGAACCGAATTCGAATGATATTTGATCAGACGATTTGGAGACCAACATTTTATTCATGTACAACAACAAATATTCATAGACAAGACTGGAAAAAAGATATTTTCTATATGCAAAATTTCGATATACCTTTCTTTATATGGGATAAATTAGCAGAAGAAACTAGTGATTTTAAATTTACTAAAAATACATTTTTATTAAACTGTTCAAACGGTGAACAGGTTACAGATGATGCTAATGATGACTGGTGGTCCTGGGATCCCAGCAGAAGAGTCACTAAATTTGGATCAAGTATAGTAGTATCTTTTCAATTAGCCGCATATATGGGATTTAAAGAAATTTATTTATTAGGAACAGATTTAAACTTCAAAGACTCTAATATTCAAAAGTTCTTAAAAAAAATAGGATTAAAAGAATTTAGTCAAAAATTTGATAAAAACCATTTTGATAATTCTTATGGAACTCCAGGACTACCTTCGAATGCACTAAATCAAAATATGTTGAGTGTTCATAAATTAATAAATAAAATGACAAAATCTGCCGGAATAAAAGTTTATAACTCTACCAAGGGTGGAGAATTAGAAATTTACGAAAGGATATGTCTAGAGGATATAGATCTAAAGTAATTACAATGAATAATATGAATCAAAATAGGAATTTAGAGCTTTTATCACCAAAAAAATTACTTACTGAAAGTAATTTAATCTTATTAGATAAAATAAGAGAGTATTCTTTACTTGAAAATAAAAGGATTGGATGGAACTATCCGCTCGATTATTTATACATTCATTTAAATTTTGATCCTAGTTATTTATTAAACGAAAAAGTATTAGATATAGGATGCGGACCGGGTGCTATACATGGATGGCTAGAATCAATATATAATATTGACATTATTGGTCTTGATTTAAACCGATGGGAAAAAGATTATGTTGATGTTGTTGGAGACTTCAACAGCACTAAACTACATAAACAACAAGGGTGGGAAAAAAATAGTTTTGATATCATTTTTTCAGGTTCTTCATTAGAGCATCAAACGCCTTGGATGCATTATAGGTCAGTTAAATTAGCACTGAATCTACTAAGACCAGGTGGGTTACTCATTTCTACTGTTGCAGCATCAGAAAATAGAACTGTTAAATATCAAAAACCATATCAATACAATTTAAGTAAAAAAGCATTAGAAAAGGTATATGGAACAAAATTTAAAAAGTTTGACTACCGAAATATTTCAGAAGAATATATGGGTAGCGAACTTATTTGCAATGCTTATGAAGCTAGATTCGAAAGAAAAATCCCAAAAGTGATGTCCTACATTAGTGTTGGGGCTTCAATAATAAAGTAATTTTTTATTTGAAATTAAAGTATAAAATTAAACCATAAATAATTAAATGTTGAAAAAAAATTTTATAGTAAAAGCTGCAAGATATTTTTATTTCAATATAATCAAAAAAGTATTTTTAGTTGATTATATTTTAGAAAATATAATTCGTAGAATTTCAATTTTTTACAATAGAGGTATAGAAGTTTCAATAATTGCTGATTTTGAAAGTGAAGCTTTATATGATGATTATTTTTACAGAATTAATTGGTATTTAAAACCCATTTCAAATTCAATTAAAATAATTAATTTTTCAAGCTCGTTTTTTAATGAAAAAAGAGAAATACCTAAGTATTTAAATTCAACAATTAAAAATAATTTAATAGAAGAAAAAAAAATTGTATTTAATAAAAATGTTAAAAAAAAGTTTTATCACAATAGATTTAATTTCGTAGTTTTAAACTGTAGTGCCTCAGAACCTAAAAAATTTAATAAAAATGAAATATTATTTAATTCACATGAGGATGGTATGGGAACATTAAATTCATTAAAATTTGGTGAAGTTAATTTTAATAATAGAAAACTTATTAAACAGTCTTATAAAAAATTACTTCAAATAAAGAATTCTTCAAAATCGAAATCAATTCTATTAATAGGCTCAGGTCCAAATTCAAAGGAATTAGAATCAAAAGATTTGGAAGATGTAGATATAATGATTTGTAATAGTGTAGTTAAAGATCAAGAGTTTTTAGATAAATTTCCACCAAGGTATATTGTATTTGCTGATCCTGGATTTCATGCTGGACCATCAACCTATGTAGAAGAATTTCATAAATCCTTAATTCAAACTATTGAAAAGTTTGACTCTTTTGTAATAACAGTAAGAAGAGATGCTCATATAATTTATGAGTATATTCCAAAAAAATATCATAAAAACTTTTTATTTATTCCTTATGTTAAAAGTAATAAAAAAACAATGTTAAATTTTAATTTAACAAAGAAATATTTTGTTGCTGGTACCAATAATATTTTGACCCTTTTAATGCTTCCAGTTGCTTTTTATTTATATGAAAATATTTTTTTTGCTGGCTTTGATGGGAATCCTGATAAAAATAAAAATTATTATTGGAAACATAATTCTTCACTTCAGTTTGTTTCAGAGATGAGTAGCATGGAAAAAGCACATTCTTATTATTTCAATAAAAATAAAACAGATTACAACTTTTATTATGATGTACACATAAAAAATCTAGAAAATTGGTTTAATTTAAGAAATTTAGGAACTCATAAATTGTATAATTTGACTACATCTAATCTAGAACTATTTCAAAAGATATATTTATAGGTGATTTTAAAAATGTATAAAGAAATATTTAATTACGTATAGTAGCTTTCTAATTTAGAAATAATCTTCCTAAGAACTTTATTTATTTTAAATAATAATTTTGCTAACTTACTTCTATTCTCATAACTTCTTCTATGCATAATAGTAATTTCTTTATATTTATTTTCTATTTCGACTTCTTCATTTTCATTAACTATATTGTCGATTCTCTTTATGAAGTTAAAATCATCCAAAACTACATTCCTTGCATTTTGCAACAGAGCCACGTTTTCTTCATAAGTGTTTGAAGCTAAAAGATCATTTATAGAATCTAAAGATTTCCTAAAATTATTTAAGTCTAAGTTTAGAAAACTTTTTTCTGGAAAATATTCATTCAAATTGTTTGCACCAGAGTAAATTGGATAAGCCATACCAAGATAGCAATCGTATAGCTTTTCAGATATAGAGTTGTGCCTATTTTGATTCTCTAGAACTATATGATATTTATACGGCAAAATTCCATCCTCTTTTGGAATAAAATTAAAACCTCTACCAAACCAGTCAAGGTCTTCACCCAGCTCTTTCTTTAAATTATTTATGAATTCAAGCCTAACCTGCTGAAAAGGAGTGGAAGTTTTGTCTGAACAAAAAACACTAAGAAGCTTAGTCTTTTTTATAGAAAGATTTCTTAATTTTTCGATATCTGAAATTTCACCATCTAAGTTTTTTCTCATTGGAGAAAATATTTTCCATGGTAGAAAAGGAGGAGTATTTACTACATTTTTCCTAAATATAAAATCACTAGAGTAAATTTCTTTAAATTGGGATAGAAATTCTAGTTTTGAGGGTCTGCTGTAGTACATATTTTCAAAAGATGTTTCACTGGAGAGAAAAAATATATTATTATTTTTCACAGATGTTTTTTCACTAATTAAATTATTTGGATTTTCAATGACAAACCAATAATCAGCCTCATTAATATCCTCATTAATCCAATATTTTTTATTGTTATAAATATTATCATTTGAATTTACAAAATTATAAATACTCGGATCAGAAGTTTTTAAACTAGGCATACTAATTTTAATGTTTAACATAAATTCAATTTACAGTCTATAAAAATTTAGAAGTAATAAGGTTGAAAAACTAGAGAAGTTAACAAACTAAAAATGCTCACATTTCCTTTTTAAAGCTTAATTTATGTTTCAAAAACTTGTGAGCTATTAGATTTAGAAAGTTTATACATTTATCATTAAGATAATGTTAATTTTATCAACAACCCCAAGGACAATTCAAAATCTAAATGACTTTGAAAAGTTAGCTGAAGACTCAAATTATACTTTCTCTCAAAAAAATCCTATAGCTCAACAATTTGGGTCCAATGAAATGAGGGAAATATTAAAAGATTGTTTCATCGCTATAGTTGGTGATGACGAGATAGATTCCAATGCAATTGAAAATGCAAATAGTTTAAAACATATTATCAAGTGGGGTTCAGGGACTGATTCTATAGATTTTGAAGCAACAACAGCAATGGGTATTACAGTTACCAACACCCCAGGAATCTTAGGGAAATATGTCGCTGAATACGTTTTGGGTATAATTATTTCTACAAATAGAAATTTGTTTGAATACAGTAATACATTAAAAGTTAATAATCTATGGAATAAAACACCGGGATCTTCACTTTATGGAAAGACAGTTGGATTGATAGGTTTTGGAAATATAGGTAAAGAGATTGGAAATCTTCTTTCTATTTTCAATTGTAAGATAATTTTTTATGATCCCTACGTCCAAAGTAATGAAATTGGTATAAAAGTTGACTTAACTAGTCTTTACAAGAATTCAGATATTTTAATTATCTCTGCAAAGTTGAGCTCTGAAACATTAAATATAGTTGATAGAAAGGCTATCAATAACTTTAAAGAAAATTGTTTACTTATCAATATTTCAAGAGGCCCATTATTAAATGAAGAAGATGTATTTAATGCTGTAAAAAATAAGAAGTTAAAGTATTTGTTTTTAGATGTTTTTAATTCAGAACCACCTAATTTAGAAAATTACTATGTTAAAAACAACCATATAAATTTTAGTCAACATAATGCATCTAACTCTTACGATGCAATTGAGGAAGTTAATATGAAAATAGTAGAATTGTTAAAGGGTTTTATTTCATGAACATTATCTTTGGATCTGCTTCTGGTATAGGCGAAAGCCTTTACAAGGAATATTTAGCAAATAAGAAAGAAGTGTTTGGAATTGATTACATTCCAGGCCCTACAACAAACTATATTTTTAATCTGGAAGAGTTAGAAAATGTTTCTGAATTAATAACAAAACTTAGTGATATAAATATAGAATCAATTACTTTTTGTGCATCTAACCAAGATCAGGGAGGATTTATTGGAGATGTATTCAACACAAATGTATTAACATTTATAGAGTTTATCAATTTGATATACTCAAAACTTGATGAGTGTGTTGTATGCGCTATTTCAAGTGTCCACACAATTTCGTCGAATTCTAATAACCTGTACTATTCTTCTTCAAAAGCAGCTCTAGAAGCTGCAATTAGAAATTTAGCAGTAAAGAAATCAAATAATACTTTTTATGTAATAAGGCTTGGTGCTACTGACACAAAGAAGCTTAGAGAAAATATTGACAATATAGAAAACATAAGCACCCTCTTGCCTAATGGAAAAGTTTTTAATAAAAATGAAGTTTCCAGTTTTATTTATTTTCTTAATACTAAATTTAAAAATCTTTTAAATGGTGGTGTAATTCAAATTGATAATGGGGTATTGTCAATGTTGAAAACAAGTTAATAATTAATTTCATTATGGTAATTATTTAACTTTAAATTAAGTTTATCTTTTTTGCTAGTGAAACAATAAAAGCAAATTAAAAAAAACTGACTATAAAAAAAATTAATAATATTATTGATATCTGATGTTAAAAAAAATAAAAAGTCTAATTGATAGAACTCTTTACATATCAAAATTAACAGCAGTTAATAAAAAAAAGTTAAGGATTTTCTTTTCTGTCGCGATGGCAAATGTTGCGGTACTTTTTGATATTTATATAATTGTAATTTTTTCAAACTTGATAACAAAAGAGATTACATTTACAAACACTGTACTTATTTCAATAATCGAATTTACTTCTAAAAGTGTTTTTTTATTACCTTTAATTGTTGTTTTAAGATTTTCTTTTTTGTTTTTAGAAAGAATGAATTTAGAACTCTTGAACTTAGATGTACAAAAAAATTTAAGAAACTATTTAATGGAGGAAGTATACAAGCTAGGTAATATGTCGATCTCTGATATATATTTTTATGTTAATCAGGTGGGAACACAAGTCTCAATGTTTTACAAATCATTCGCATTACTTCTTAACAGCTTGTTACAGGTCCTAGGTTATAGTATTTTTCTATTAATTACAGATCTAAATACGTTTTCTATCTTTTTGATTGGAGGATTAATCATATCAGTTCCGAGTAGATATTTTCTAAAAAGAGGAAAGTTCTACCAACATAAAACATTTAATGAAAGTAAAAGACTTAACTCTACAATTCAGAGAATTGTAGAAAATGTATTCCTGATTAAAATATTATCAACTTATCAAAAAGAATTTGACAGGTTGAATGATGCATTACAAAAATTTAGAGATAATCAAAAACTTAATACAGTTTTTGGAACTGTAAATAGTATTCTGCCAAGTTTCTTCACAATATTCACCTTATCAGTGATTTTTGTAAATTTTGAGATATCAAACTATATAACATTAGAGTTTATTGCAATTCTTACAAGATTATTTCAATCACTTGGCAATTTGAGTACTGGGCTTGGTTTGGTTTTGAATTCCAGTGTTCATGTTGGAGAACTATATAAATTAGATAGAAACAAACCAGATATTAAAAGGGATAGTTATTTACTTAATACAAAATTAACCGATGCTGTAAATTTTAAAAATGTAACTTTTAAATATGTAAATTCTGAACTTCCAATTTTTGAAGATTTAAATTTAAAGATTAAGAAAAATACTCATACTGTAATCACAGGTGCAAATGGATCCGGAAAAAGTACTTTATTAGGCCTGATTGCTGGTCTGTATATTCCTAACAAGGGTAGTTCAGAAGTTTACTCTGATAAAATTGGCTACGTAGGTGTTACTCCTCTAGTGTTCGAAGGTAGCCTAAGAGAAAATCTTTTATATGGCAACCAAAGAAAAGTCGAAGATGAAGAGATAATTAAGTTGTTAAATGAATTTAATTTTTATAATAATGAAACTGTATATGACTTGAACAATATGGTTTCAAACAGGTCGCTGTCATCGGGACAACTACAAAAGGTTTCATTTATTCGATCTCTTTTAAATGAATCAGATTTATTATTACTCGATGAATCTACCTCTAACTTGGATGTTGAATCAAAGAAGCTAATATTTAAAATATTAAATAGTAAGAACATTACGATTATTAACTCTACACACAACATTGAAGATTTTAATTATGATAACCACATAAAAATATCTTTAAAAAATGGCAAGCGACAGTTCTCATAATTTAAAACAATCACAGTTTTTGAACCTTAAGTATTTATAAAAGCTCAATATCAAGATTGAATAAGTTAGACTAATTTATGCAAATGATTAAAAATTATCTCAAGAAGAATTCAATTTTTCTCGCATTATTTTTAATTTACTTACCTTTATTCAAATATTTTGTTGAACTCAATAATAATAAAGGCCACTCATTCATGACAGCAGAATGGCTTATCAATTA
>MDSZ01218514.1_pt1 | contig 13388 bp, 10 predicted proteins | sample 811201 | NCBI WGS metagenome assembly MDSZ01 (sample SAMN05326647, study PRJNA326480) | marine metagenome | isolation source: seawater | place: Indian Ocean: North | collected 2010
AGTGGATGATTTCCATACCTTAAACAAATCTGCTATTTTCACTGTGGCAACCGCGGCCTTGCAAGAAGTGGACCGTCAATTACAAGCCGAAAAGGCCAAAGTTTCTGTTTTAGAATCTGATTTGACTGCTGAAAAAGCTAAGACTGCGACATTAGAATCTCAAATGGCAGATTTATTGGCTCGCGTATCGGCATTAGAATCTGCATAAGCACTTTTGATAAACCTATTCGTGTAAATATCATAAATAAAAAGAATTATTTATGATTTATTGTATGGACTTATTGGCTATTGGCTATTGACTATTGACTCATTGACTCATTGACTTGTTGCACATTTGCAAGGATTAGACGATGTTCTATTTAAAGCACAATCGCATTCGGTTTTGGAATTTGCCGGGTCTTTTACATATAGTGGTCTTATAGGTTTCATAAATGGGCGATTGCACGAAAATGGCATTGTTGTAGATGTTGTACGATATGGACGATTTTGGGTGTTTTCACATAAGATATATTCGGGACAACTTGCGACGGATTTTTCCATACCAAATACGGTCTGTTTTTGTTGCGGTTCTAATTGTTGATGAGCATTGTTTGTGTTTGTAATACTATTGGCAATTTGATAACGAACGAATTCTGTATATAAACGTGAATTCAATACACTTGGTAATTCTGTTTGCGACTTTAATATATGACTGTTTATTTTATGTTTTAAATAATCTCCTTGACTCATTATGGTTTACTATATATTATTGTATATATAATAATTAGTGTATTCAAAGATTCCATTTTTTGATGATTTGTCTGGTTAATTTATGAAACAATATACCTAATACCGCCCCCACACAAATTCCTGCGATTAATTGCGGGATGCTATGTAATTGATATCTCCAACGTTGAATAGTGGTCAATAATATTAAAAAGGCCCCAAAGGTCAACCATGTTTTGGATTTATTTACTAAATATACATAAATTACACTAAAAGTAGATAATTCTGCGTGCCCGGAGGGCATTCCATAGCGCTCTTCCCCGCTATAGTCTTCAAATTCATAGAGGGTTTGAGAGTTTTCAGGACGGGGCTGTTTTATTATTGTTTTTAAGGATTTGTTGATTATTATATTGGCAATAACGAGTATAATAAAAATTGGTTTCAACCATATAGTCTCATGCAATTGATATAAACCAACGAGGACTAATAGAAATGGACTCCAAAAACCAATGTGATCAAATATATTAGGATGAATCATAATATATATGGGGAAATTTATTACGAAATTTTATTGTAAGTCGTTGGCATACATACATACTTATGCCTGAGTAGTAGAACTTTGATATAATTGTTCCGCTATCAAAGAAAATGTCCAATCTGCTCCATTTAAATCCACTACATCCCCACGATCGGTCATTAGTTTTACTGACATACGACTTATATTTACAGGACCAAAATATATACGTTCTTGATTTTGTAATGTCCCGCCAAATTCGGTATATACCTGACCAGGATTCAATGAATTTGTCTTGATTGGTATTACAGCAAACACATCCTTTGCAAAAGGACCTTTACCACCTTGTCGCGATGATGTATTGGCATTTTCATCTGATATTGCTATTGCTGCTTGTACACGGTTTTCCGATAGTACGTTTCCACTTAATGATTGATTTAAATCATATATTATTTCTCCACTTACTGGATGACATATAATTCTATTTCGTGTAGCATAAGATGGCAATGCAATATTATCTTCATTTGTTATATTTGTAATTAAGCCGTCATTTAATCGTGATTGATTATAATCATCTAATACAATGAAAAGTTTATTATACAAATCTGTACTTACAACACTATCTCCTTCAATTGATAATACATTATTCCTAGAAGAAAGATCCGTGGAAGGATAATTCGTAATTGTTGTGTCATTCAATTCATAGGTCAATTTATTACGGAATCCCATCAACCATCCTAAGGTTGCATCTGATGTTGCACTACGAATACTCGATACACCAGCATAACATTCTGCAAATGCATTGCCGTCGTAAAATATGATTTTTAAATCCTCTACATTAAAGAATTTGTATCCATTTACTGAAAGCTTGACTTGATTATTTTGTGGTAAGATTTCAAATTGAATACGGAAAGCACTATTCCGCGCCGATTCAGGATTATATACAAGACTATTATTCAAAACCTGAATTAACTCGTCTCGACGATATACACCATTTGGAATCGTCACTATAAAATTGTTTTCATTATTGGATGATGTGACTCCCTCTTCGTAAGCATTAATGATAAATTGGTGATTATTATATATTTCATTTATCTCAATAGTTTCAATTGTAATGACTGGTTGGATTTCTTTTGATAGATTATTATACGCAGTTATAAATTCTACAGTGTTATTTATTATTGTTGTTATTTTTCCATCGGAATTTGTTGTTTCGTCATAAATATCATTCAAACGCACACCACTTACATCTACAAATGACGGATCAAATAGTAAATCCCCGACCCAAAAATTAGGGGCCCGAGTATTAAAGCGATCATTTGCATCTGAATAGAAGTTGTGGGAAATATCTCCTGGCTGATTTGGCATATTGGTAGGATCAAAAAACTGGATTTCATAATCGTTGGTTGAAATTTCCTCATTTACAACAACAACAAAAGATATATCAATAAAATCATTTTGACCTTCTCTGCGTTGTTTTATTTCTAATTTGGTTCCTTGCAATGGATTTTTCCCGTCACGTTTAAAATTGTCAAACATGTAATTGAAAAATCCAGGTAATTGTAAATATACCGGTATGGGTGTAACCGGTATGGGTGTATCTGAGTCATCTTTAAACTCTATTACTGTAGTAAATGAATCAAAACTTATGTCATATATTTGTCCATCATAAGAAACGTCATATTGAATTATACCATTTGTTTCGTGTACTGTTTGAGTATTATTATTCGTTGTTTTATCAAAATAATCATGAATGTTGACTATGTATGGTGTTACATCTTGATTCCCATTATTGCCTTTTGGAGACACTTTTAATACAAAGGTTTCAGCAACAGATAAATTATTCGTTTCTGTAACTTCAAAGGAATTCGTGAAAATATTACTTGGTCCTATATTTGTCATATTTTGACTGAGATCTAATCCGACTACATTACCAAAAGATGGCAATTGTAAAAATGATTTACTTATGTCTGTTATATCATTTGGGTTTGAATTGTAACTTGTGTCTGCTTGATAATCATTACTTGTGAAACTTTTAGAGAGTTTCATTTGGAAATTAATATGGCTTTGATCTTCATTTTGGAAGAATCGTGTTCCCGGGTCAAATATATTTGTTGCAGAAGGAAGACTTTTTAATGCGGTCAATGAAGATGACAATGCATTGAATAATTCAAAATATTGATATGAACTACCTTCTTCTAATGCATTATTGGATAAGTCTGCATCCAATGACAGTGATGTTACATTAGATGGTATTGCTTGGGCATTCGTTGGAACAATTCCTCCCAAAGATACTGCAAAATTGTTTTCAGATACATCGAATCCTTCTCTTGCACATCTAATTTCATAATATGGTAAAGTATTTGTTGTTGTTGGTGTTGATGTTTGTTGTGGCATTGGGTATCGGATTGTTGGGTCAGTAGTATCGTGAATTATTGGCTCGGATTCTCCATATATTTCTCCATTATTATATGACAAATCACTGAACCCTAAACAAGCTGACAAGTCACCTACCCAAATACGACTTGTATCAATAATATTCATGGCAGCTTCATCAGGAAATTCTATGTGCATTTTAGAATATTGTGTTAATGGTTCTATTGTACGATTAAAATTCAAAGTCATATCAAAATACGACATTCCATTATTGTTTTGACTCGCATCATTTATATTGATTTGTTGAATTTGTGAATTGATCAAATAAGGGGTGATTGTAGTGCTTTTCAACACGGTGTCTAATCCTTCCACAATTTCTGCTCTTGTATGGTTTCCTGATAAATCATTTGGTAATGTTACGCGAAATTTGTTTTTGACAATACTATTAGAAGAATATGGTGGACTAAAAGTGGTTGTATCGGTTCCGCAATAATGAATAATATGAAAATAATTATTGCTCGTATCAGGTCCTGTATCCACGTAATAGTGATTATTTGGGTCATTCGCGGTTTGTGGTATTGTTCGCGCTGAGCGAAAAGAATTCAATATGTAATTTTGCTGATTAAAACCCAAAAATCCCGGAATAGATTGATAGCGTTCCCCTGCATTTGATATATTGACATTATCGTTATCTCGTGTATCTTCTGGAGATGTCCATTTTGAAAAGGTAAAATCGTAACTTGATTCTGTGTGTGTTTTACTAAATTCTAAATGCATTGTTGACCTGGAACGATTCGGATTGTAAGAAACACGAGTATTGCCAAAAGACATATCATAACCGGTCGGTATTGACGTCAGCTTACTCTGCAAATCTGTATTAATTGTTGATATTAATTCGTCAGCACTATAATTACCAGTAGGAATGGATATTTGAAATTTGTAGTTATCACTATTTATCCCTGGTGCATTTCCTTGGATGAAAAAGAAATTACTACCAAAATTATCATTCACTGTATACCAAGTATATGGAATACCAATTGAATACAATTTTAATGACACGACATCCCTCAACGGATCGGATAAATTGAATGTAAATTCTGCTGGTAAGGTATTTCCAGGATTTGGTCTATATTGACTATCTATACTTATTACTCGTCGTATAGTTTGTAACAATAATGGATTCACTTTGCCTTGTATGAGGTCTACTTGCTTTGTTACACGGATATTATTTGCATTCGCATTTATACTACTTGTTTCATTTCTATTTGTATTTTGCGCATTAAGTCGTGTCGGTGCACCATTTGCATCTGTATTGGTCAATACATAACTTTCGAGTTCCATTTGATAGTCTTCGTCTATATTTTCATCTGCATCTGCAACTGCATCTGCTACAATAGCTTGCTGTTGTTGTTCTTCTTCTGTGGTGAAAAATCTACTATATACGCCATTAAAAAAATCATATAACATTTTTTCATTTGATGTTCTATCTTCTTTATCATATTTATCAATCATTTGAACTATTCTGGCTTCTAATTCACCATCAGTGGGGTCCTTTAATCCTAATATTTCTTCTATTAATTCTTTTTCTGTATAGTCACTTGCTTGATAAGATACCATATATACTATAAAGTTATTTGGTTTTATTTATTTTTTTGCTTTTGTTGTCTTTGTTGTCTTTGTTGTCTTTGTTGTCTTTGCGATCTTTAAACATTTGTTTTAATTTTTCTACAATATCTACTTTTTTAGACCAATAACATAATAATGGACACGGAAACTGTGTAAGCCCACGACCTCGTTTTAAATGACGATTTCCTCGAAAGCACTTGTTATCCAAATACTTCATTAATACTTCTTCCTCTACAGTCATTGATTTACGTTCGATATGATAATGGCCTATGTAAATATACCGATGATATGCTTTATTCTCATAGACAGAATATTTGTAGTTAAAATGATGGTTTCTTACAAGACCAATACCAGCAATACGATTTGTATCATTGTTCATTTCTAATACAAACATATGGGATTCTAATGGAATATCAGTTGCGACTTGATATTGTGCACAATAAATACATTTAATATTTTCTTTTTTTTGTAAATACGTGCGGTTCTCTTTTAATGTGGTATTATTGAAGCGTGTTGTCATAAGAAAGGTTTTACGATCTTTTTTGAATTTTTTTAATTGCTCTTTTGTAACTTCTACTTCAGTTGCTTTTGTGGCTTTTGTGGTTTTTGTTGTCATGTTTAGGTTCTCTGTGTTGTATTTATAATTTGTTTAAATTTGAAATCAATTTTATCTTGTATAATTCATATGGAAGAATCAAACAATACTATGGAATCAATAGAACTGCCTATCAATAGACAAACATCATTTCAAATACAGGATTATTACATACGCTCGAATAGCCCTGTAAGTATGACAGACAGTTATGATGGTATTGATAACAACGATAAAAGGTATAATTCTGATACTTTTGAACAAGAACATAACAACAGTAGTAGCGATGAAGAAATCAATAAAGCTATAAAACAAAGACATAGTCATAGAAGTGACAAATATAGCGATAAATTAGATATTTTACTTACTTTTATCAAGGGACAAAAACATTTTTACAGTCATTGCAGTCGTGTATGTCGTGGAAAATTAAATATGCTCATGATTCCTTGTATGACAATTAGTTCTCTGAATGCTATTTTGACATCCATATTTTATACAGAATCCTGGACTAATCCTGTTAGTTCTGCATTAAATACTCTTATTCTTTTATTCATTTCTGTAATGAATTATTTGAAATATGAATCTTCTGCAGAAGCATTTTTATCATTGCATCGTAATTTTGATAAATTGGAAATGTCTATTAAATCACTTCATACAGATGTGTATACCTATCAAGAAAATCAAGAAATTGAAAACGAAATCCAAAAAATAGAACGTAAAATAGAAACATTAAAAGAATTTGGAAATCCTATTATACCAAGTGAATCACGAAATCTTTTTCCAATTATTTATCAAGTTAATTTATCTCCTCTAATTCGTAAATTTGAGGTTTATAAAAATCAACTGTACAATCGGTTCTCTGATATCAAAAATGAAATTAAATATATTTTAATGAAAACTCCTATTGAAGACCAACAAAATGATAGTGTTCGGAATCAACGCGATCAACACCGATTATTAAATTTGTATCAACAAAAAGAACAGGTGAAAAAACAACTGGCAGAAAGTGCATCATTATACAGTCACGTTGATAATATATTTTCAAAAGAAATCAGATATGCAAATACGCAAAGCATATGGTTTTGTATGATATGTAATCCACCGCAAAAAAAAACATATAATGGGCTCCATCCACTTATTGACCAATATTTTGCATTTATATTTGATGAAGAATAACTACTCCTACAATAATCTCTACAATATTCCATTCAGCTATGGGGATGTGTTGTATTTGTTGTATTTGTTGTATTTGACGCTGGGGTATTTACATATATTCTCCAATACCAGGGATAATTGTATACTAATTTTATGTTTTCATCATTATCAATACACTTTTTTATCAAATGAGAATTTTCAGCATTTTCATTTGATCCAATTGTAAAAACTACTTTTTTATATAAACTATCATTACTGTTATATTCATTGATAAATAATACGTTTCCTATTTTTGATGATTCTAATAGTTTCCGAATTTTGCTACACGGTATATCTTTCAAAACTCGGGGTATGCATAATGTGTATGTTTCCATGTACTTAAATATCAAATGTATCGTGTTTATCAATCAATTTTTTTGAATAAAGGTTTAAATAAAAGTTTTGTAATATGATTATATGTTTTCTATAAATTGTTGTATTAGTATTTTATGTATGTCATTTTACTATAGCCACGGTTATGTTTCTATTGGAAAACCACTTCTCAATTCTAATATTCGATTAAGTGCAACTCCGTCTTCTGTCATAAATTCTTTGACTCAGGTAGGTGAACCTTGGAGTTACAGTCAATTAATCAATAATATTAATTCTGATAGTGTAGATGCTGTTTCTTTTATCGCAAATACAAATGATGTTATTGCTCTTGATAATCGTCACGTTGATTATTTAACTCCAGAAAATTTTCATAAAATTCATTTGGTGCCTGACACAAGCGACCTATTAGTAACTTGTTTATCGCAACACCATATTCCTTTTGATGTTTTAATGCCAAGTAGTTTTGATTCATTGTGGAATATGATTTTAAATACTGGTTTGAACATTGGATTTTATGTATTTGGAATCACATTAGTCACATCTATTATACGGGGAATATTTGGTGGTCAAAATTCTATGGGCGGAGGGCCTATGATTCCAGGAGTACCAAGCACTAATTCTATTAATATTGTAGATACGAATTCATTGAATACTTCATTTGTAGACGTTGCTGGTTGTGACGAAGCAAAATATGAGTTAGTAGAAGTAGTAGATTTTTTGAAATTTCCCGCTAAGTATGTTGATGCAGGGGCCAAAATACCAAAAGGAGTATTATTAGAAGGTAATCCTGGTACGGGAAAGACTTTGTTGGCACGTGCCGTAGCCGGCGAAGCCGGCGTCCCTTTTATCAGCGTTAGTGGCTCCGAATTTATTGAGATGTTTGTTGGTGTTGGTGCCGCTCGTGTGCGCAATCTTTTTGAAAAAGCTCGTTCTAATTCTCCTTGTGTGATTTTTATTGATGAAATCGATGCTATTGGACGACAACGTGGTACTGGTATTGCTGGTGGTAATGATGAACGTGAACAAACTCTCAATCAAATTTTGACCAATATGGATGGTTTTACTGAAAGCGACGGTATTGTTGTCATTGCCGCCACTAATCGTGCCGATATACTTGATAATGCTCTTGTTCGTCCAGGTAGATTTGACCGTAAAATCCGAGTTCCATTACCTGATTATGACGGCCGTAAAGCTATTGCAAATGTCCACTTTAAAAATAAGAATGTGGATAACGAATTGGATTTTGATGAATTATGCAGTCTTACTACTGGTTTTTCCGGGGCAGATATTGCGAATCTTGCCAATGAAGCCGCTATATTTTCTGTTCGTCGCAATCAAACTGTTATTGACCGTTCTTGCGTGATGGATGCTTATGAGAAAATCACGATTGGTATTCCTTATAATCGTAATGAAACCGATTTTGAAATTATTGATCTTGTTTCCCATCACGAATGTGGTCACGCTTTAATGGCATCGTTATTTACCGAGTTTTTTAATGTGAGAAAAGTCACCATTCAGGCAAACAGCGCTGGCGCCGGGGGATATACATTATTTACTCCCAAGGAAAAATACAACCAATATGCTACAAAGAAATTTTTACTGGCAAATTTAATTGTTGCTCTTGGTGGACGTGCTGCTGAAGTCTATATGACACGCAAAAAACGAAATGAAACGTCTTTCGATGATATTGTATTCCGAGGTTTCAAAGATTTAGATATTACTACCGGAGCTACCAATGATTTATATCAAGCCAATACTATTGCGCGAAATTATGTCATTCAATATGGCTTTAGTGATTCTTTTGGATTATATGACCAAATGATGAATACTAATCTTCCTTTTGTAGGAAAAGAAATGGGTTCGCAAACTCCGAAATTGAGTGAACAAAGCAAAGAAAAAGTGGATGCAGAAGTCAAAAAGCTCGTTGATTTTGCCTACAATAAGGCATTAGAACTCATTTATATACACGAAAACTCTTTTAATGATATGGTACGTCTGTTGTATCATAAAAAAGTAATTGATGGACAGGATATTATTGATATTATGAATAATCCGATGTAGTTGTATAAGGTCAAAATAGGATGAACAACATACTATTTTGAATATGGTTATTTCATGAAACGCTCTTGAATAAATTTTTATAAGTTTCGGTTAATATAAATTATTGGATGCTGTGTCAAAATAATTATTCACCCACACAATTATGTATCGATTTTGCTTTATATCTTTTTTTGAGTTCTTTTATAGTTCTTTTGTGTATTTTGTGTTTGTTTCTATATTACATTATATCCTTATTAACCAAATGGAAAATGAGAAAAAACCTTTAGATACCATCCGGGTATATTGCTTATATATTGATCAAGACAATACCATTATAAAAGTATCTCTCACAAATCAACACATTGATAACAGTTTTATTCACAAAGATAATCTTTTGAAAATGGTCCATTGTAATAGTATACAACATAATGACTGTAAATACTATTTCAAAAATATGATGCTTTATAATCTTCATCACGATGTAGACGATGTAGAAAAAATGGTTTATGACGACGATTATGACTGGCAGGTTTATTTCAAAGATTGCCTTTATGAAGTTAATATGTACAAGGACTTGATTATACCAAAGGCATTGCCGGCTTTTCACGATATTCAAAGTTTATTTATTTTTTATCACGAGAAAAAATCTGCTATACGCAATAACGATTCCAAATCTCGTAAAATGACCACTAAGCGGGTCCGTATTAATGAATTATCCAATAAAACACGTCGACATATTACCTTGGTATAATAACATAAATATGTCAAATACAATAATTGTCAAATAAATATAAAAGTTGAAGTTTATATTTATATAGATACTGTGACCATATTATGATGTCAAATGATTATCATAAACTTTTAGATAGACTTTATGAACAATTGTATTTGTTGTTTTTCAACAATTGTACGGAAGAGTCATTCATTGTTTATGAAAGCAATGTTAATAATTTTTTGTTTACATTAGACTACCACATGAAAAATCCTTGCAATATTCATTTTAAACAGCAGATTGAACATCTTTTAAAACAATTTATGCAATTTATAGTGTATTCACGAAATATTTATTGGGGAATGGGACGCAAATTAACTACCTATTTACTTTTATATAAACTATATGAGTTCTATCCAGACCACGCCAAAAAAACATTGGATATCATATGCGATCATCATCATAGCTCTTGGTGTGATTTAAAATATTTTTGTAAATTTGTAGATCAATATTATCACAATCGCAATCATCCACTTGTATTGTATTTTGTAGATAAAATGAATCACGCATTACAGCAACACGTGCAACATTCTAATCAACAGTCCATACATAACCCCAATTTAGAATTTATACAATTACAAAAATGGATCCCACGTGAAAGTGGGGCTTCCGCCTGGATATTTCATAAATTATGGAAACGTCACGGTAATATCACTTCCAAAATGTACCGAAAACAATATATTCAATCTTCTGGTAATCCAACAAATAACGACTTTTTACATCCTTGTATGAAACAACCTGGAAAATTATTAAAATCTATGATGCAAATTATTCGTCACAGCACTATTTTCACTGGTGATATTCAAGATAAAATTGATGATTTGAATCAACAATGGAATATTTTTGAGTGTCAGCTTGATCATATTAAAATTATATCTCAAGGAGTTAGTAAATTTATTATTCCTATTTTGGATCTTAGCGATTTCTCGGATATTGAAGCATTTGATATGATGGCTTGGTCCTATTTACTTTCCTGTCGTTCACAAACACAAAAAAGAATATTTGTTTCTACTTCCATAAGCAATTGGTTTAATTTTGACCATTGTATTTCTCTTTATGATATTTGTTGTCAGTTCTCCAAAATTTGGAAGCAATATGGAAAAATGGCTTGCAATCCATTGGTTTCTGTATTATTATTGCAACAAGCATTATTAGATACTCAATCATTTCATAATATGGATGATTTTACATTAGTATTTTTATATGCAAATAATAATTATAGCGTCACCAAAATTCAGGAATTGTACGATTCTTGGACTTATGGTAATTGCAAACCAAAATTTGCATTTTGGAATTTTAATGGTTCTGAATATTACGATAACATTTATGATGTCTTCAGTGAAACCATTGGACTTTTTTCAGGAAACTACAAAAGTACATTTGCTGATTTGTTATGGTGGCAATATAGTCATGAGTCTAATATAAAACGACTTCTAAATCATCTTAATGGAATTACTGTTTTGTAGGTACCCGGACTTTTGAATTTCTTCTGGATTGTGACCGCAATTTACGTGAATTTTTTAGCTCTGATATGCGATTTTTTAAAATGCTTTTTTCTATTTTATTGATGGATTTCTCTGTTGGAGTTGGTGTTTTTGGTGTTTTTGGTGTAGCTTTTATAGACATTAATGATTTGAATTCTTCTATTATTACTTTATGTGTTTTTCTCTGGTCTGGTGAAGCCAACATTAATGATTCTAAAAATACTATAAATGATTGATAACGTTTTTGTAACATATTATCATAATTGATAAATGAATAATACACGTTACATAATGCGTATATATCCCAAAAATAGGTTTGTTCCATTAAATCATCATATAACTCTTTCCACGTTTTTGTTACATATTTTTCATAATATGTTTTTTGTTCTTTTATGTACTTTGCTTGATTTTTGACATTGAGAAAATTTCGGTATTTTACAAAATCATTTATTACATATTGTATAGCAGCTATATTTACCTTTTTGTTTTCCCAATCATTTACTTTATTTATAGCATAACTTATCATTGTTTGGTCAAGTGTCCAAGGACTATAATCATTTACATACATAAAAAATACGTCTTTTGGTTTGTATGCATCCAATGAAAATGTTAGACCAAAATCAATTATAATTGATGTCGGTTGATGCGTTTTTACCATTATGTTGTTCTCTTTTATGTCCATATGAATAAATTGGTTCTTAAAAAGAATTTCAAGACTCTTTAAAAGATCTAAAAAGGTTTTTTTTAACACTTTATCAAAGCGATTTGTATTTGTTTTATAATGATTGAATAATGCGGTATGTAGTGTTTGTTCCCCTACATATTTAATTTGATTGGATACAAAAGTATTTTTATCATCATATATATCACAATAATTTATTTGGGTTTGAGATACATTTGCAACATTTAATTGGCAAGTTTTTTCAATTGGTGCAAAATGCTTTTGATAATTTTTGATTGATTTTATTTTTTTTCCTGTAGTTACCTCATTTTCTGCTACTGTATCTAATCGTTGTACTTTTGTTATATAATTTGTTGGAGACTCTGCATTACATTTTATTGCTGGTTTGTATATACATCCATATGCCCCTTGACCTATTATATTTGGATTTTCTGACATTTATATATATTTCATATATTTTATAAGAGTCTGATTTATTCCGCAATTAGTGTGGCATTGTTCATATTCTAAAAAAAATATTAGTAATAAATCCCTGTATATTTATCACTAATTTGAATTGCTTTATTTGTAGTCTTATTTATTCTTGTTCTTGCTCTTGCTCTTGCTCTTGTTCTTGTTCTTGCTCTTGCTCTTGTATGTGTTGTATTTGATTTTCTATGTTTTTTTGTTTTTTTGCTTGATATATTTTATTTTTGAAAGATTTTTTGATACATTGATTTTCTCCATAACTTGGAAAGGTTTCCATAAATGCTTCTATAAATTCATTCCATATAATGGATTGTTTTCGCGATACATTATTGTTTTGTTTTAAGAAATTATCTATATTATTATGATCTTCCTTTGTTAATTTATAAGATTTTTTGTTGTATATTCGTTTTTCTTTTTTATTAGATTTTTTGTTTCTTTGCGTTTCCTCAATGCTTTCACTTTCTTGATTGTTAGCATTTGATTGTGTTGGTTGTGTTGATTGTGTTGGTTGTATTGATTGTACTGGTTGTTTCATATAATAATATCTCATTGAAGTGAACATTTTTTTTATCAAATCTCCATCATACTGTTTTTCATTTAAA
>MDSZ01090950.1_pt1 | contig 13387 bp, 10 predicted proteins | sample 811201 | NCBI WGS metagenome assembly MDSZ01 (sample SAMN05326647, study PRJNA326480) | marine metagenome | isolation source: seawater | place: Indian Ocean: North | collected 2010
AACCTCTTTAAAGTTTTGTTCAGCCACTGCATCTACGTCTTCGTTTGCATATGAACCTTCAAAAGAAAATCTATTTGGATCAACAGAATTAAACTGAAAACATTGTAATTTTTCTGTTTGTCCTGCCTGAGAGTGCAATTGACAATCGAATGAAGCTTCTTTTACAGCCATAAGTAATTTATCAGTCACTTCTTCTTTCAAGGTAGCAATTTCATAAAGTGCTTCATCACTACTGATAGGTCTATCACTCAATTTACTTGTATCTTTCAATCGTAATTCAATCGTAGCGTCACTTGAAAGCTGCTCTTCAGAGAACTCCATAAGATATAAGAATACATCTACAGTTCTTAACTCTTCTGGTAACTCTTGATGACTACAAATACGACGAGCACGACCTATAACTTGCTGAATGCGAACAGGATGCCAGTAAGGCTCCATAATATGAACATATCTAGTATTTTTTAGTGAAATACCTTCAGCACCTGAAGCTGTAATCATGAATACTTTTATAACTTCGCCATAGAGATTATTTCCAGAAATAAGTTTAATCTGGGCTTCCAATGTTGGCGGAATAAACTTCCAGTCTCCATTGAAAACATTCCTAACTATTTCTTTTTCCTCATCACTTTCAGTTCCAGTGTAAAGAGCAAATGTAGGTTTTCCTCTATCTTCTTCTTTAATGTCTAATACCCAGTTACCACCTTCTTTCTTGAGTTTGAACTCAGCAAATCCATTTGCTTCAAGTACTAGCTTGAAAATACCAATACCCTCCAAAGTTCTGAATTGACTATAAACCATATGGCAACCACGATGCGCTTCATCAGTAATATTATCAAGTATTTCCAAAAACTTAGGGCTGTATATTTCTAATCCTTCTGGAGTTAAGAAACGTTCTTTTTGTTCATCAAGCATACGTAAAGCACTTTTTATCCTTTGCTCATATGAGGCAACGTCTTCAATCATATCTTCTCCAATCTCATCAGCATCATTCTTACCATCAATATTATCTTGTTTCACTCCACCATCAAGAATATCTTCATCGATACCAGCTGCTTTTCTTTTTTGCTCACGTATATCATTAAATATTTTTTGCATCCCTTTCCCAAACTCAATTACTGCTGATTCAATATGTTCATCAGCTGGCATAGGCCGTCTAATTTCAGGACGTGGGAAAACGAAATTACAAAATGCACGTGAAAAGATTCTATAGGTAGATACAGTGTCTTCATAAATGTCATCTGCCTTCTTTCTACGACGAGCATTATTTTTCTCTAATTTTCTCTCTTGAACTCGAGCTTCTTCATAAATAGCAAACTGTGGATCACTCATTGGTATCCTAACAACATGAAAGTTCTTTCCTTTTACAAAGCGAGGCATTAGATTTTCTTGTGCACTACGGAAATAAGATGTTAAACCAACAATTCTACGTTTGAAAAGATTCATGTTTGTTACATTGTTTTCGCTATCAATAAATAAAGCTTTAAAATCGTCTTTCTTATCTGGTAATGCTTTAAATAATTCAACTCTTACGTTTCTAACAGTAAACTTGTTCTTTTTCAAGATAGAAGTAATGTATTTAACATATTCGTCGTCAGACATTTGCCCTCTGTCACCCACACGAACACCTTCATAGTTTCCTCTAGCAGTCTTATTAACAAAGCCTAACGGATTTCTAGTAATAGTTAGCATAGTACCACTTGAATTATAATCAATGTAATCAGCTACGTTACCTCCCAAAATAGTACTTTTAAACATACTCTTAAAAGTATCTGTTGTTACACGTCTTTCAGAGTTAATTGATAGAGAGAAATGCCATGTTTTAATATAACCTCTTAGCATATTAAATAAAATTGCTATTTCATTGGGATAATTAATTATTGGTGTACCAGAAAGAAGAATAATTTTTGTATTGTCTGCCTTCATAAGCAAGTCATAAATAGATGTTGAAGTAGAAGACTGTGATTTTTCTAATTTATTTACAATTCTACTAACTAAGTTATGAGCCTCATCTACAATTATGACAGCATTATCGAAAGGATTAATTTTTCCTCCTTTTGTCAGAGCATTGATATGGCTTGGTCTTAAACCATTATAAGAAATAAATTGATATTTATACCTAATCATTTCGTCTAATTGTTTGTCTAATGAGATTTTTTGAATATCATCTAATGCATCAAAGTTTGATGGTTTAGTTGCATTTACAAGCCAAGCTCCGCCTTCTCTTCTAATATACTCAACAGTTAGATTTAGAACGCTAGACAAAGTATTTATATTTTCAGCAGTGGCTGTTACAAACTCCCAATACTGATTTTTTCGATACATGGTGTCACCACATTTTTTAAGTTCTTCATAATAGTTTCTTCTTAAGGAAGCAGGTGTCATAACAATAATTTTTTTATCGTTTTTCATACCTTCTGCAATAGCAATAGACGAACATGTTTTACCTGAACCAAGACCATGATATAATAAAGCACCACGATATGGTGTAAACATATTAATATAATCTCTTACGATTTTCTGATGTCCCATAAGACTAAACTCTTCTCCACTTCTACTTTCACATGATGCAGTTTTAGAGGCTTCAAGTAGTTCAGCTTTATAAGGTGAAAAAAGAGAATTAATAAAATTAATGAATATTTCGCGATTGTTCATGTAGTAGGAGGATGCTTTAATAAGAACATTAGGTTTCATTTTACCAAGTCTTTCAGCCATTGATGTATCTCCAATTTGAACTAGACCTTGAGGTAATACCCTAGCAACACCAATAGGAGATTTTCGTTTTCTCTTTCTAGGCTGTTTTGCAACTTTTGCAACAAGTTTAAGTTTCTTTTTAAGTTTTTTAGGCTTTTTTATAGGTTTAGATGGTTTTTCAACTGCGGCAGCATCTTGTGGTTCATCAACAGGAGATAATGGATCAGCAGGTTTAGGCATGATAGGTTTAGGTATTTTAGGAACAGTTTGAAACTTGTCAGCAATTCCTATCATGAATTGTTCTCTATTAAATGCGGGATCAACTTTATTTTCAATTTTAGTTTTCAAAGCTACAGCTTCGCGTTGTGCCCCGCGTCTAACTTTAACATCTACACTTTCAATTTTGCGAGGTTGATTTTTAACACGTAATTTAGCTAAAAGTTCAGCTGACATCTATAATAATTAGACATAAAAAGTTTTATATCCTTCCATGTTATAAAACTATGGATGAAAATGTCAGTGAAATAAGTATTTTAATTAATAAACTAGAAAACAATTATGATTTTATTAGACATCGTATTGAAAGTGATGTAGAAGAAGAAATTGCTAGTCTTCTAGCTCTTCGAGAGCCTCTTCACAAGCCATCTGTTCAGCCTTCTTTTTCACACGATGAGTGCCCGTCCCAAGAAGCACGAAAACAGGTTTATCAAGAGATAAATCAGCTTGTATTGCCGAAAATGATCCGTAATCGGAAAAGGGCACGGCATTCTCTGGAGTAAGATTATGAATTGACTGACCAATACATAAAAATACACCCATTTCATAACCAGTTTCAATATCTCTTTCACGCATTTCTAGATAATCAGGTGTAGTTTTGAACTCTTTCTGAATCTTTACTTGAAGTATGTTCTTATAATTATCATCTACCCTAATTAGTCTGGCCCAATCCACATATTTTTCAAATACATTTTCAACAAAGATCTGTGCCATTTGAAATCCTGGTCCACAAACAAAAACATTTTTAAACCACCCTTCATCGTCTGTAACGTCAATCTTATTAAAATCTAAAAATAATGCACCTAGAAAAGCTTCAAACAGACAACCTAGTTTTTTCAAATTAGTTCTAGCACTCTTTTCTTCAGTTGTTCTAGATAAAATATACCAATTATTAAGATGCATCTGATAAGCTAACTTTCCAATATGCTCATTCTTTACAAGAGCAATCTTTTTTTCAGTCATAAATCCTTCATCTGCTTTAGGAAACCTTCGATACAAATAATATTTTGTAATTAATTCAAGTACGCCATCTCCAACAAACTCAAGTCGTTCATTTGATTTTGTTTTTAGTGGTAAACAATCATTTGGTTGATCAACAATTGTAACATTATTAGCCTCATTTTCAATTGCTGGACGTTTAGTATATGATTTATGTATAAAAGCACGTTTATACAATTCAAGATTATGTACTTTGGCATTTACACCATATTGTCGTAGAATAGATTGAACCTCGCTCAATGTAATCTCTTTATTTTTGGGATTAAAGGGATTAAATACTAGACCTTCGTCAGTATCAACAACATCGTCATCATTTAGAATCTGTTTATGTGTTTCGCTGTCCATGTTAGATAATAGACTATCCAAATATTTAAGTGTTTTAGATATAATCTCTAATTAGCTTTTAAGAAAAATATTCATCTATATTATAAGATGGTTCTAATGAACGCAGGTAAAAAAGCTCGCAACGCAGCATCAATCACTAACAACACAAAGATTTTCGGAATTATTGGTGGTCTCAGACCTAACGTTGGAGTCGATGCATCAGTCAATGATAATCGCGCTAACTCTAGAACTTTGGATTCTCGAGGTATTAAAACCGAGGCACAGTTGAAGAGTGCAGGTCTTCTTTCTAAAAACCCAGCTGGTTCTGGTGGTGTAGGAAAGAAAGTACTTATGTACTACTCTCGTTAATTAATTTAACATTAAATAACTTAATAATCATTTACTTATTTATCATAATGATTATTAAGCTTGATATTAGAGAAAGCGATTTAGAAGTAGCATTTGCAACAGCTTGTGGACTAGATAAATCTTATGGTAATATTACTATTATAAAAGAAAATCTACCAATAGGAGATATAATTATTTACACTGATGAAGGCGAGGAAATAGCTATTATAGAAAGAAAAACACTTCAGGATTTAGCTGCAAGTATTCGAGATGGTAGATATAATGAGCAAAGTTATAGGTTAAACAATTGTAAACTTCATAACCACGCTATTTATTATTTAATTGAAGGTGATATTAATAGATTTCGACCGTCAAAATATGGAAAAAATCCTGTTACAAAAAAAGCACTTTTATCGGCTATGACAAGTATTTCCTTTTTTAAAGGATTTTCTCTCTTACGAACAAATAATATTAATGAAACAGCAGAAACTTTATTACAGATGACTGATAAAATCGGTAGAACTAAGAAGAGTTCCTTTTTTTATGCTGACGATAAAAGTGATGATGATAGTGCAAAAAGTTATTTAGCAGTATCAAAAAGAGTTAAGAAGGACAATATAACAAAAGATAACATTAGTGCTATTATGATATCACAAATACCTGGAGTAAGCACCAACTCAGCAACAGCTATTATGGATAAATATAAAACACTTGATGCTTTAATTTTAGCAATGAAAGAAGATCACAACGCATTAAGAGAGATTATAACAAAAACCAAAACAGGTAAAACAAGAAAACTATCAAAGAGTTGCACTGCTAATGTTTATAATTTTCTTTTAGGTAACGTAATACAAGAAATCAATATCGAATAATTAGTATATTTTAAAAGTATTATATATATAATGATCTCTCAAAACGATTTATTTAAGTTTATTGGATTAGCTGCAGTTGTTTTATTTCTAGTTTCATTTGGAATGAAAATGTTTAGAGCACAAACAAAAGTTCTCGAGGGTATGACTAATTCTAAAAATGATACTGATATTGATAAAATTGCTACATCTATTAATTCTCAAACTGATAGAAATGATACAATGCTTGCTCTTCATAAAAATAGAAGCCACTATGAAGACATGATTGTTGCTCTAGAGAAAAATTGCAGTGAATATATTTTAAAATCTCTAATGGATAATGCAGAATCTATCGCTAATAATCCAGAATCAGACCAGAGTCAAAAAACAATAAGTAATTTGAATAATCTTGCTGAGTTTAGAAAAACTCTCAATACAGCAATGATTGTCCTTGATAAAAAATAATCATTTTTAATTAGTTTTAATATTAAATATGATTAATTAGGTACATATATTTTTACTTCATCATCAGCATAGTAACCCTCATCTACTAATTCTTGAGTGTAAGCTTGTCCTCCCCAGTTAGGATCCATAGGATTTGGACTAATATTTGTTTTATCTTGGAACATTTGATCTAGAGGAGTATTTAGTCCAATATATTGATCTTGTTGATCATATGCAGGATAACTATTTTTATTATAGGGTTGATCATCCCTACCGGCATCGAATAATTTTGTAACTGGTGGTTCTCCTAATGGTAAACCTCCCATTAAATTATTTGGTGATGGCCTAACATTATATACAGCATTTCCTTGTGCGTCATAACTTTCTTGTAAATATAAGATAGGACATCTAATTCCTTGACTTCTTTGCCATTCCATAAACTCTGTGTAATCTTCTAAACTATCAAACTTAACTGGATTAACACCGGGTACTTTTGCTAAATTGGAATTGTATAAATAAAACTCATTTCCTTTTTGAATTAGAACATTAGGACATCTGTAATTTTTTGCTTTGCCTTCAAAACCTTCTATACATTTTCGACCATATGTTACATAATACAATCCTAATAAAAATAAGCTTGCGATTAATAATTGTTTTAGCATACTATATAGTTTGTCTAGAAAATATATAGTAATACTCTTTTCTCATATTACTTTATAGATATGAAAGTTTTAATTATTGAACCCGATCAATCTTCTAAGTTTGACAATGCATTAAGTGAAAGTAATTCATTTGTAAGATTTCATAGTCCAACTTGCGGACATTGCGTTGCAATGAAAGAAGAGATGGAAAAATTAAAAAAACACAGTGATCTCAAAGATATTGACGATTTAAATATAATTGATGCACACACTGGTGTAACAAGACATTCAAATCATCCTGTTTGTAATATGCATGATGGAGCTGTTCCTGCAATGTATATGGTTATTAAGGGAGAAGAACCAGAAGAATATGATGGTGATAGAAATGCTGATGCAATGGCAAGATTTATTGGAGAAAAAATCGGAGGTTATAATAAAATGAAAGGTGGAAAGAAAGAAAAAAAACAACGTGGTGGCAATAAATCATGTGATGCGGGCGATGATTTTTGCAGACGAAAAGATGGGGAAGGTGAGTGTGAAAGTTACATGGATTTACAACACTTAGGTGCAGATGTACTTATGAGTGAATATGAAGAATGTGAACCAGAACCATCTGCATCTTCAGCTCCTGTTGCAGCAGATCCGGCTCCTGTTGCTTCAAAACCAGCTGCTACTCCTATGCAAGCACCACAATCTAATTTTGGAACTTACAGAGATGTTGTCCGTCAACCTGATGAGTATGATGATGGTATGGGAGATGTCCCATGTAAAACTCAATGTGGAGATCACGGAATTGGTCATGGATTAGCTAGTATGGTAGGGTTAGGCGATCTTACACATGCAACATGTGAAGGTGAAGATGGAAAACAGCACAAATGTAAAAAAGCACAAAGTGCTGGTAAGAAACGTAAAACACGTAAGCACAAAAAGAAAGCTAAAAAGGCACACAAAAAGAAAACTCATAAACGTAAACCTAAAAGAAAGACTCGTAAGCATAAAAAGAAAGCTAAAAAGGCACACAAAAAGAAAACTCACAAGCGTAAGCACAGAGCCCACAAGAAGAAATAATTTAATAAATATTATCTATTGACTATAATAAATGATATTTATTTCACCACCGTTCGGTAACTATTTTAATTTACCAAAAACCATACCTATTAGAGGAAGTTTTACATTAAATGAACGACCGGGTAAATGGTCACAAATATTTAAGACATTACGATACGTACCTTATCTTGGTTGGGTAAACAAGATAGGGTTAAGAAATCCAGGCATTGATTATGCTATAAATACTTATAAAAAGGGAGAAATAATAAGCATAGCAATTATGGATAAATCAGAAATAAAACCAATTTTAGATAAAATACCTGAAGATATGGATATAGAATTAAATGTTAGTTGTCCTAATACTGAAGAATCAATGGTTAAAGAAGGACTAAAACCATTCTTGAATAATAAGAGAAATTGGTGTATAATAAAATTATCTCCAACAGAAACTTGCTACAACATTAATTGTTTTTACGAAATGGGGTTTCGACAATTTCATGCTTCAAATACATTACCCAGTAAAAGAGGTGGTGTATCTGGTGAAATACTAAAACCGTATACAATGTCAACTATAAGGTATTTGAAAAATAATTTTCCTGATGCGGTTGTAATTGCTGGTGGTGGAATATATGATTTTGAAACTTTAAAAGACTACGAGAAGAAAGGTGCAGATCATTTTTCAATAAGTACAATATTTTTCAATCCGTTTAAAACAGTATTGTTTTTTTCAAATATATATTTTTAATATATATAATGATCAATTCAAGTAATCGTGCGTTTATATTTTTATTTGGTTGTATTGGTGTTAGATTAGCTATGGCGTATATACCTCAGATTTTACCCAAAAAATATTTTAAATTAATGGGTGTTGTTATATTGTTGATGGGTTTAAGCTTTCTAAGACTATTTTTAACAAATGGACGTTTTCATGCATTTGAAGCAGGTGGAAAAACATGGTGGGCTGAATTAAGATTAATACATGCTGCTCTTCTTATAAGTGCAGCTATTTATCTTTTTAGAGGTAGTAAAACAGCATCTGTACCTTTACTAATAGATGCTATATGCGGTATAGTATTTTATTTTACAAAGAGAGTTAAAATTATTTAATAATGTTTAAATTATATTAAAATACACTGCTGCTGCTGCTAATACCAAGAATACAGCAAGTTTGTAGTAAGACCAATCTTCTTTAGTAAAAGCAAAGAATAATATACCACCAAGTATAATTTTTACAATTTCACCAGTCATTCTAAACTCAGCAGTATCCCAGTGTCTTAAGCTTCTATTAAGAAGTAAAGCTACGTATACACCAGCAATCGAAAGACCAAAATATATACCCCAATCTTTGATGCTTAGTTTTTTAACATCTTTTAAAAACATGGTTCTGTCTTCGGTATTTACAATTAAATATAACATTATAAATGAAGCTAATATAAGGGCTTCAGTAATGATAATAGAAGTAGATTTCATTTTTAAAACATCAACTAGATAGTTGTCAAATCTGACTGCTCCCCAACCTACCATTGTTGCTGCTATAAAAAGAGCAACTAATCCTAATAAGGTTTTTGAAAAATTTTCACCAATCATTAGTATATAGTTACAACAGAAAGTATATTTGTCATAATATGAAAAATTGAATTAAATATTATATGATAATTTATTTCAAGAAAAATGTCTGACAGTTTTAAGCTACTAAGTTTTAACGTATATGATGACGAGGTGCAAAAAGATAATAATGATGAAGATAACAATGGCTTTGTACCTTGTAGAGATAGAGAGTTTATGGTTCAAATGTTCGGTATAAATGAAAAAGGTGAAACAGCATCAATATTTGTTGAGGGATTTACTCCATTCTTCTATGTTATGGTTGATGACAGCTGGGGAGAACGTGAAAAGAATGGATTTATAGGTGAATTGTATCAACAGATCGGTAGTAAATACTGGGAAGGAACAATAGTTAAATCTATGTTTGTTGAGCGAAAGAAACTATATGGATTTTCAGCTGGTAAACTTAACAAGTTCTTACTTTTGAAGTTTTCAAACGAGCAAGCAATGCGTAAGTTTAAAAATCTTTGGTACACTTCCACTACTGTCAACGGAGAATATAAGAGAGTATTGACTAACTTCTTCTACAATGGTTTTGAAACAACAATTTATGAAGCTAATATTCCTCCATTACTCAGAATGTTTCATATTAGAGATATAAGTCCATCTGGATGGATTGCTCTTCCTAGAAAAAAAGCATTCAAACACAAGAAAGGTATGAAAACTACTACATGTACACATGAATATAGTATTAACTATAAAAGTATTGTTCCATTGGGACATAAAGAAGATCGTGTACCATATAAGATATGTAGTTTTGATATTGAGGCTAGTAGTAGTCACGGCGACTTTCCTCTTGCAATTAAAAACTATAAGAAGCTTGCACAAAATATAGTTGATGCTTGGGGTGAAAAAAGTGATATGGAAACTACTGAAAACTATTTGAAAAGATGTGTAAAAACTGCGTTTGGTTTTGAAAAGCATCCTGTATATGGAATTGAGTTAGTTTATCCTAAGAAAGCACCTGATGCAGATCAAGTTCATCAAATGTTTGAAAGATGGGTTAAGATTATTCCTTCTAGTTACAAAGCTCAACTTGATGATGAGAATGATGATGTTGATGATGATGATACAGTTGGTACTTTAGACGGTGAGGAAGGTCAAAATGAAACTAGTATTGATCAGGAACCAAAGTCTTGGATGTTTAAGAAAAAGAAAGTTGGAAGCTATAAGAAAAAAGTATCTATCGCAGAAATGATGGAGGATAATTCAGCTGATCGTGAGATGAGAATTGCTGAATTAACTAAAACATTATCTGCAATTTTCCCAAAATTAAAAGGTGATATAGTTACGTTTATTGGTTCAACGTTCTTACGATATGGTGATGAAAAACCTTATATGAACCACTGTATAGTAAGGGATACATGTAGTGAAATGCCACATGTAGAAAATGCTGTTCTTGAAAGTTATCCGACTGAAAAGGAAGTTTTACTTGCATGGACAAAATTGATTCAACGTGAAAACCCTGATATTATCATTGGATATAACATATTTGGTTTTGATTACAGCTTTATGTATAAGCGATGTAAAGAACTAGGTATTGTTTATCCTTTCCTGAAACTTTCTAGAAACAAGGGTGAAGTCTGTTTGAAAAAAGATTGGAAAACAGGTAAAGAGAGTCTTGAAACAAATACTATTGTTATTGCTAGCGGACAGCATGATCTAGAGTTTGTTAAGATGAATGGTCGTCTACATATAGATTTGTATAATGTTTTCAGGCGTGATTATAATTTGACTAGTTACAAGCTAGATTATGCAGCTGGATACTTTATTGGAGATGGTGTTAAAGAAATTGAACATATCGATGGTTGCACAAAAGTTAAATCGAAAAATCTTACTGGTCTAGATGTAGGTAGTTACATCAATTTTGAAGAAGCTGCTCATTCAGTTGATAATTATAAAGACGGTGCAAAGTTTAAAGTAATTGAGATGGATAAAGAAGCTGGTACGTTTTGTATTGAAGGAATTGAGACACCAGACATGACGAAGAAAGTTAGATGGGGATTAGCTAAGGATGATGTTACACCTCAAGATATTTTCAGAATGACAAATGAAGGCCCTGATGAACGTGCAGTCATTGCAAAATATTGTATTCAGGATTGCAACCTAGTTCATTATCTAATGAACAAAATTGATGTAATTACTGGATTTGTTGAGATGGCTAGTTTGTGCAGTGTACCATTGGAGTTCTTAGTTATGAGAGGACAAGGTATAAAACTTACTAGTTATTTGGCAAAGAAATGTCGTGAAAAGAAAACATTAATGCCAGTATTAGACAAAGCTAACTCAGATGAAGGATATGAAGGTGCAATTGTGTTGCCTCCAAAGTGTGATTTATATCTTGATGATCCTGTTGCCTGCGTTGATTATAGTTCTCTATATCCTTCTTCTATGATTAGTGAAAATATATCACCTGACAGTAAAGTCTTAACAAGAGAATATGATCTAGAAGGAAATTTGATAGCAGAGACTGGGGAAAAAGATGAACAAGGTAATTATATATATGATAACCTAGATGGATACAAGTATGTTGATATTACTTACGATACTTATCAATGGCGTAGGAAAAATAATAATCCTAAGTCAGCTATGGAAAAAATAAAAGTTGGTTATAAAACATGTAGATTTGCTCAGTTTCCAAATGGTGAGTTGGGTATATTACCAGCAATTTTAAAAGAATGTCTTGCTTCTAGAAAAGCTACAAGAAAACTTATTCCACAACAAAAGGACGATTTCATGAAAAATGTTTTGGATAAAAGACAATTATCTATTAAGGTTACAGCTAATTCTATTTATGGTCAAACTGGTGCTAAGACCAGTACATTTTATGAAAAAGACGTTGCTGCATCTACTACAGCAACTGGTAGAAAGCTTCTAACTTATGCACAGCGTGTTATTGAAAGTGCTTATAAAAATAGAATTGTTGAAACAAAAGATTATGGTAAGGTAAAAACTGATGCTGAATACGTTTATGGTGATACTGATAGTGTGTTCTTCAAGTTCAATCTAAAAGAATTAGATGGCAAACCTATTATTGGACAAAAAGCACTTGAAATAACTATTGAGCTTGCACAACAAGCAGGTGAGCTAGCTACAAAGTTTTTGAAAAAACCTCATGATCTAGAGTATGAGAAAACGTTTCTACCATTCTGTTTATTATCAAAGAAAAGATATGTAGGAATGCTTTATGAAATTGATCCTCATAAATGTAAAAGAAAATCTATGGGTATTGTCTTGAAGCGTCGTGATAATGCTCCAATAGTAAAAGATGTTTATGGTGGTATAATTGATATATTGATGAAAGACAAGAATATTGAAAAGGCTGCTTCTTTCCTATCAGATAGAATGAATGATCTTATTGCAGGTAACGTGCCAATTGATAAACTAATTATTACAAAATCGCTACGGGGGCATTATAAAAATCCTCAACAGATTGCACATAAAGTATTGGCAGATAGAATTGGTAGACGAGATCCTGGTAATAAACCTTCTGCTGGTGACAGAATTGCATTTGCATATTTTGAGAATAATAATAAAAAAGCGCTTCAAGGTGAAAAGATAGAAACACCTGCATATATTAAGGAAAACAAACTTAAAATTGATTATGCTCACTACATTACCAATCAGATTATGAAACCAGTACAACAAGTATTCGCACTTGTTCTAGAAAATATGTCGGGTTTTAAAAAGAAATATGGTTATACTCTAAGAAGATGGAAAAAACAACTTACTGAACTAAAAAAGAAATATCCAGATAAATATGATAAAAAACTTGAGTCAATAAAAAATAAAGAAGTAAAAGCGCTATTATTTGATGACTTCTTGATTAAAATTAAAAATAAACGCAATGGAAATCAAAGTATAGCTGATTACTTTATGATGAATCAATAATAATAATAAAATACAATTATTTTTTTTGTAAAATAATTATATAATTATGGCAACGAATAATGAAATCGTTAATGTTTCTAATAATCAAGAAGAGGTAAAACTAATAGTAAAAGAAAAATCTTTGGATCAGGATTCTGTTAATAGTAATTTTGCCCCTATACCTAATTTTGCAGCATTTATCCATTCCATGTCAGTAAAAGATGATTCTGTAGAAGATAATTCAGTACAGGATAAATCGGTAGAAGATGATTCTGTAGAAGATAACTCAGTAGA
>MDSZ01014053.1_pt1 | contig 13386 bp, 11 predicted proteins | sample 811201 | NCBI WGS metagenome assembly MDSZ01 (sample SAMN05326647, study PRJNA326480) | marine metagenome | isolation source: seawater | place: Indian Ocean: North | collected 2010
AACTCTCATCAATCCAAAAAGCTGACCTGATTTTTCATACCTGTAACAAGTTCCATATTCAGCAAGCCTTAGTGGTAATTCTTTATATGTTCTTGGTAAACTTGCAAAAATCTTATGATGGTGGGGGCAATTCATTGGTTTTAAATAATATTCATTTCCATCAATATCCATAGATGGAAACATACTATCTTTGTAGTGAGAAAGATGACCTGACCTTTCATATAATTCACCTTTTGTAATGTGAGGAGTTTTCACCATATCATACCCCGCATCTTTTTCAGTGTCTTTAGCTAATGTTTCTAACTCATTAATTATTATTGTACCATTTGGAAGCCATAATGGCAAACCTGGGCCTACTTCATCATCAAAAGTAAATAATTTTAACTGCTTCCCAATTTTTCTATGATCCCTTTTTTCAGCCTCCTTTAACATTTGAAGGTATGAATTTAACTCCTTTTCATTTCTCCATACTGTACCATAAATTCTTGTAAGCATTTCATTGGACTCATCACCTTTCCAGTATGCTCCAGCAACTTTCATCAATTTAAATGAATTTCCAATACATTTAGTATCAGGCAAATGAGGCCCTCTACATAAATCCAACCATTCACCTTGCCTATAAACTGAAATTTCTTCATCATCATCAAGATCTGATATAATTTCTGCTTTATAATTCTCACCAACAGATTTAAAATACTTTATAGCATCATCCTTATTCCAAATTTCTCTTGAAAATTTTTCACCCTTATTTATTATATCGTGCATTTTTTTCTCAATTTCAGATAAATCATCAATAGTAAATGGTTTTTCTCTTGAGAAATCATAATAAAAACCATTTTCAATAGATGGGCCAATTGTAACTTGAGTTCCAGGATATAATTCTTGAACAGCTTCTGCTAAAACATGAGCACAATCATGCCTAATAACATCTAAAGCTTTATCATCATTTTTTTTAATTATATTAATTTTTGAATCAACTAGAATTGGTAAATTCAAATCACATAATTCTTCATCAATTTCAATTAAAACAGATTGCTTTGCTAAGGATGGCGATATACCATAAGCAATTTCAAAGCCAGTAGTACCACTTTTAAAAACTTTAATTGTCCCATCTGGGAATGTTATATTTATATCTTTTTTCATCTTATATGTTTGTGGTCGATACTGGAATCGAACCAGTGACCTCTACGATGTCAACGTAGCGCTCTAACCAACTGAGCTAACCGACCTTTTAGGTCGAAAATTTATTAATATTTTTTTTATTTATCATTATTTTTTTAAAATTCTAATATTGTATAATATTCTTTTAAATTCTTAAGAATTGATACTGCTTTGTTATAATCATAATCTTCTAACAAGCTTACTTTAATTCTTTCTTTTTCACCACTTACTACTCTAGACATTTCTCTTAGTAAACCATTTTTAATCCATTTTTGATTTTCTGGTAATGAATATTGAATTAATTTCAATTGAGAATAATATTCTTCAATTTCATTAAAAAAATTAAAGTTACTTTGTTTTGATATATTTTTTGAAAATTTGTTAATTGAAAATTCTGATTTAGAAATTTTTTGCTTTATTTTTTCAAAATCTTTCTCTCCTGGTAAATAATATTCCAATTCATACTCATTCAAGAATTTTTTAAAATCAGATAAAATCTGCTTACTTATTGATAAATTATCAATAGTTATATTATTAACAGGCACATATGTAGCTGCAAAATTTAAAAACACACCTTCTCTCCACAAAGCATTAATATATGGTGACTTTTTTTGAATATCAGTTTTAACATCCGGATAAATGCCACCACCACCTTTTACTACCCTTCCTCCTTTTGTAGTAAAAAGTGAATCTTTCGTATCCAATCCATCAGTTAAAAAACCATTATCTAAATAATCTTCTTTTTGAATTAATCGTCCTGAAGGAAGATAATACTTAGCTGTCGTTAATTTTAAGGTGGTAGTATCATTTAAATCAAACATATGTTGAACTAAGCCCTTTCCAAATGATTTTTGTCCAATAACAACAGCTCTATCTAAATCTTGTAATGCTCCAGATACGATTTCACTCGCAGATGCTGAACTACGATTAATTAAAACAGCAATTGGAATATCTATATCTAAAACTGGTTTTCTTCTTGAAATCCATTCTTTATTTGCTCTTTTAGCCTTTCCTTTTGATTTTAAAAGCGTTTCTCCCCTATCACATAAATAATCTAAAATATTAATAGCATTATTTAGAAGACCTCCAGAATTACCTCTTAAATCTATAATTAAACCATCTACTTTATTTTTATTCAATTCTTCTAAAGCTAATCTAAAATCTTTCGCTGCATTTTTAGAAAACTTAGTAAGCCTTATATATCCAATATTATCTTTGTCAATACCCCAATAAGGAACATGTTTAACTCTAATATTTGATCTTTCTAAATCAAAATTAATCATTTTTTTAGTAGAAGGTCTTAAAATTCTTAAGGTTACCATTGTACCTAAATCACCTTTAATAATCTCAGCAGCATCTTTAGTTGTCATGCCTAATGTAGAAGTACTATCTATCATTAATATTTGATCTCCTGAATAAATCCCTTCACTATATGCAGGGCTATCTTCCAATGGAGCTAGAACTGTCAAAGTATCTCTTCGAAGACCTAATTGTATACCCACTCCTCCATATTTACCTTTTCTTAAAACATCGTAACTTTCTTTGCTACTTCCTTCCAATAATTTTGTATATGGATCCAAATTTTTCATTAACCCTTTTATACCAGACTTAATTGATTCAGATTCATTAACTGAATCTACATAATGAATTTTTAATTTATTTAATGCATTGACAAACATCTTGATGTACTCATCAGTATCTTCATCATTATTGAAATTAATCTCTTTTTTGTTTTTGTATTTTTTCTTATTTACTTTTTTTTCATCAGAAAAACTGAATGAAAACAAAAAAACAATTAATACTGTTATCTTTAAAAAAATCAAATTAATCTCCTATAATAAGTCTATCTTTTACTATTTTCATAACTTCTTGGTGAATGGTTACAATATCTTTATTGCTACAATTAATTAATATACATCTTTCAGGGTTTTCTTCAACTATTTTCAAATAACCAGCTCTAACATTGTTTAAAAATTCTTTACCTGATAATTCCATTCTATCCATATTTTTTGTCTCAATTCTTTTAAATGCTAAATCTGGCTCAATATCAAATACTAATGTTAAATCGGGCATTATCATTTGAGTAGCAAATAAATTGATTTTTTTAATTAAATCACAATCAATTTTTCTACCATATCCTTGATAAGCTAAAGTACTATCAATAAATCTATCACATAAAACAACTTTATTTTTTTCTAAAGCTGGCAAAATTATATCATTAGTAATTATTGACCTTGCTGATAAAAATAATAGAGTTTCAGTTTCAGGAGAAATTTGATTTTTACTATCTAATAAAATTTCTCTTATATTTTCAGAAATGATTGTTCCTCCTGGCTCTCTAAGAATATGAGAATCAATATTATTATCTACAAAATATTTCAATAACAAATTTATCTGAGTAGTCTTGCCACATCCATCAATACCTTCAAAAGAAATTATTTTTCTCATTTTAATTTATAATCCTTTTTTGCTATTAAAATAACATATTCACCTTTTGGATTAACAGATGAGAAAACTTCAATTATATTTTCAATATTATCTATATAAACTCTTTCATATATTTTAGTAATTTCCTTACAAACGCTCACAATTCTATTTCCTAATTCTTGATGTATATTTAACAAGGTTTTTTTTAACCTTTTAGGAGACTCAAAAATAATAATTGTACAATCAAGTTTATTTAAACTTTCAAACTTTGTTTTTCTACCTTTTTTTTTAGGTAAGAAACCTTGAAAAAAATAATTATCTGTAGGCAAACCACTTATAGATAAAGCAGCATGTACTGAACTTGGACCAGGCACACTTACTACATTTATAGATTCAAGGTGAGCATTATTAACTAATCTATAGCCTGGGTCACTAATACATGGTGTACCCGCATCAGATACTAAAGCTATAGAATTACCTTCTTTTATTAACTTAACTAATTCATCTACCTTTCTTTTACTATTAAAATCATTATAGACTATTAATTTATTTTTAATTTTATAATGAGATAATAATCTTTTAGTAATTCGCGTATCTTCACAAGCTATAATATTTACTTCAGATAGAACATCAAGGGCCCTATAAGTTACATCTTTGAGATTTCCAATTGGTGTAGATACTATATATAGATTAGAATTCAAAATTTAATTCAACATATCTTTTACAATTGAATCAATGATATCTAATGCAATATTTAAATCAGACTCCTTTACATTTAAATGTGGTCTAAATCGTATACTATTATCACCAGAGCCTAATATCATAAGTTTTTTATCTAAAGCTTTTGAAATAAATTTATCTCTCTCAATTGTTGATGGAAAATCAAAAGCACAAAATAAACCTAATCCTCTTGGATTTGTAATATAGCCTGGATATTTTAAAGCAAGTTCATTTAGATTAGATAAAAGATGGGAACCCATTTCTTGTACATTAGAAAATAAATTTTCTTTACAGATGATTTCCAATATTAACTTAAATCTATACATATCAACTAGATTTCCTCCAAAAGTTGAATTTATTCGACTTGATTCCTTAAAAACATTATCATCTAAATTATAAATTCTATCACCTGCAAGCATTCCACATACTTGAGTTTTTTTGCCAAATGAAATAATATCAGGTTTAACAGAAAAATTTTCATGAGCCCACATTTTTCCAGTTATACCTATTCCAGTTTGAACTTCATCAAAAATAAGTATAATATCATTTTGATCACAAATCTCTCTTAAAACAACCATAAATTCATCTCTGAAATGATTATCTCCACCTTCGCCTTGAATGGGCTCTAAAATAAGTGCAGCAATATCATTTTTATTACTTTTAATAATTTTATTAATAGATTCTACAACTTTTATCTCATTCTTAACAACATTATCAATTATACTATCATCAATAGGAAAAGATAATTTAGGATTATCTACTTTAAACCAAGGTAATTCAGGATAATACATTGTTTTTCTAGGATCAGATGTGTTTGTTAAAGTCATTGTATAGCCTGACCTACCATGAAAAGCTTGATTAAAATAAATTACTTTATCACCTTCTTTATCAATGCCTAATTGTAAATTTTTTCTTTTCTTCCAATCAAAAGCTGCCTTTAAAGCATTCTCAACAGCTAACGCTCCCCCATCTATAAAAAAAGCATGTTTTAAATAACTAGGAGCAGCAAACTTATCAAAAGTTTTTAGAAAATCAGCATAGTAAATATTATAAATATCAGAAAGAGTTGTTTTATTTATTGCTATTTTACCTAAAGTGCTTTGATTCTCAACAATATATGGATGATTATAACCTACAGCTCCAGAAGCATACATAGAGAACATATCTAAATATTTATCACCATTCCTCTGATCTACAATCCACGAACCGCAGCTCTTATCTAAATCGATAACTACATCAAAACCATCTGCTAATATATTTTTACTTAAAATATTTTTAATTTCTTGTGCTTTAACATTCATAATCTTCCTAAAATAAATTATTCTAAATCAAATTTAATTCCTTGAGCTAAAGGTAACTCTGTACTCCAATTAATTGTATTTGTTTGTCTTCGCATGTATGCTTTCCAAGCATCTGAGCCAGACTCTCTTCCACCTCCAGTTTCTTTTTCTCCGCCAAAAGCTCCTCCAATCTCTGCGCCAGAAGTTCCAATATTAACATTAGCTATTCCACAATCACTTCCTTTATGTGATAAAAACTGTTCTGAATTCATTATACTATTTGTAAAAATAGATGATGATAATCCTTGAGGCACTGAATTATGAATATGTAATGCATCATCTAGATTAGTATATTTCATCACATAAAGAATCGGAGCAAATGTTTCCTCTTGGACAATATCAAAATGATTTTCAGCAGATACTATTGCAGGCTCAACAAAACAACCAGATCTATCAATAACATTACCTCCATATAAAATTCTGCCTCCCTCATTTTTCACTCTATCTAAAGCACCTTTAAAATCCTCTATTGCACTTTTATCAATCAATGGTCCCATTAAGGTATTAGTATCAAGAGGATCTCCAATTTTAACTTGTTTATAAGCATTTATAAGCTTTTCTACTACTGAATCATAAATTGAATCATGAATAATTAACCTTCTAGTAGACGTACATCTTTGCCCAGCAGTACCAACAGAGCCAAAGACGACAGCTGGAATTACCAAATCCATGTTTGAAGTTTCGTCAATAATAATAGCATTATTACCACCTAATTCTAAAATTACCTTTCCTAATCTTTCTCCAACAACTCCACCAATACGCTTACCCATTCTTGTAGATCCAGTAGCTGAAATAAGTGGAACTCTCTTATCATTAATTAATTTTTCTCCAATAACTGAACCACTTCCAATAATTAAATTAAAAATACCTCTATATCCATTTCTTTCAAGAACTTTATTGCATATATTTTGAACTGCTATTGCACATAAAGTAGTTTTTGATGATGGCTTCCATATAGATATATCTCCACAAACAGCTGCAATAAATGCATTCCACGCCCAAACAGCAACAGGAAAATTAAAAGCTGAAATTATTCCAACGTTTCCCAATGGATGCCATTGTTCATACATTCTATGCTCAAACCGCTCAGAATGCATAGTAAGACCATACAATTGTCTAGATAAACCAACAGCAAAATCTGCTATATCAATCATTTCTTGTACTTCTCCATCACCTTCAGCTTTTATTTTACCCATTTCTAAAGAGACTAAAGACCCTAATAAGTCTTTCTTATCTCTAAGTTCATTAGCCATTTCTAAAATCAACTGCCCTCTTATTGGAGCAGGGACCATTCTCCATTTTTCAAAAGAGATTAATGATTCTTTAATAACTTCTTCATAATCATTTTCATTACATTTATTTACTTTTGCTAATAATTCACCATTACTTGGATTATATGATTCAACTACACCTGAATCATTCGACTCAATCCATTTGTAGCCGCCAATACATGCACCATGATTGATATTATTTACACCTAATTTTTCTAATATAGAATTCATTTAATCCTCTTAATTAATTTCTTTAACTTTTTTACTTTGAAATGACCAAAGCCCTAAAACAACTACCATAAATATTAGTATAACAAATGTTGCATAATTATATTCAATTGATGAATAATTAATCAAATCTTCAAACCTTCCAATAAGAAGTGACACTCTACCCATAACAGCAAACCCAAAAGATGCACCAAATTTAATCATCAAAAAATACACTCCAATTTTACTTAGAGTACCTACCGCACCCTTATGCTCTTTTGAGAAGAAAAAATATACAAGAGCTGAAATAACACCAAACAGAATAAGAATGTGATTAAAAATATCCCAACTACTTTTAGTAAAGTCAATACCAGAATTCTGAATTTGCATTAAAATATTTGAATTTATATATACATAAAATTTTAATCCTGCTGCCATTCCTACAATATAAGCAATTGCAATTCTAGCTAACCAACTTAATGATGGGATTAATCTAAATAGCATAAAAATTCCAAGAATTAAAGGAATAATATAAATTGGAGAAAAATCAAATCCTGCATTAACATATTTTGGGAACAATCTACCAAATAGATTTGGCCAAACCTGATCCCACCACGTTAAGGCAAATACATAACCCGCAGAAACACCTACAAAAATATGTTCTGCTATCTTATAAAAAGGATTATCTCCAAACAAATAGCTTAAAATACATAGAGTCATTAAAACTAATAACCAAGTCCCAATCATATCAAAATTTAAACCCATTAAAAGATTAACCCCTTTTCCTTTCAAAATAGTAAGATAAATTACCTAAAACAATAAACACTACCATTAACAAATGAGCAATTGACTGAGCAGACATTCTCGCAAATGCTTTGCCTTTTGTAATAGTAGAATTTTGATTAATATATTTATTATTATTGTCAGCCTCAATTATAAGATAGTCATAAACCATTTTTTCATACTCTGCAGCACCCGGCATTCCAGCTAAAATACCTTTTAATTGACCAGACTCAACATAAGGAATTGCATCAGTAACCATTATAGAAGTACAACCTGAAGATAATGGGACTTTTTTGGGATCACAGGCGTATTGAACCCATTCCGCATTACCAGGAACTCCAGCAGAAAAATCAAAAACAAAATCAAAATCTTCAACACTATATATTCCATCCATGATTTTCAAATCATCTATTGATTTTCTATTATAATCTTGTTTATAAATTCCTCTAAAATCATCTGCTATATTTTTAATAACAATCGACCCTCCAACTTTGTAATCAAACATAACATAATCTATACCGTCTTCAATATTAAACAATTCAGAACCAATAATTTCTTCAATAGCTAATTTTGCCATGATTGGACCTTCTGGCCACAAGGACACAATATAAACTTTGATACCCTTCGAAAATAAATGCTTTAAAAGTGCTACTGCCATAGGATGGACTTCTGGTTTAGTACTTGCACCGTATTCAAAAGATAATAATACTTTGTCTCCCTCATTAAGCGAAGAAATTGAATCATAAACTATTTTTGTATTATTATCAATTTTAATTGGCAATTTAACCCAATCAGGTTTTATTAATGGAATAAGTACAGATAAGCCTATTAAAAAGAAAATAATTCTTCTATCAATTTTTCCTAATTGTAATAATATTTTCTTCAATTAATCTCCTAAAATAGATCGTTCTCGACCTGTCATAATTCTAAATGACTGCGCAACAATACCAAGCGCTATACCTATCATTATTGCTCTTGACCCAGCTGTAGCTGGAACAGCCATAATCCATTCTTGAATAGAAGGTATTGATAAAAATAATGGAGTAGAAAGATGCCATTTGAATATAATGCCTAAACTTAAACCAATAATAATAGATAAAGTAAATAAAGCAAAAAATATCTTTTTATTTTTAATTTTTGAAGCAAGAACAGCAAAGGTTAACGATATATACATAAACAATACTACCCACCATGGAATTATTGATCCAATCGGGACCCTTCCAAGCATCAATAAAACTCCGGAAATCAACAATAAAGTAGCTTCAAAATTTCTTATTCTAAAAGCCCTATAAGATGCAGAAGCTACAAAAAATGCTAACAATGCAAACATTGTTGAGCCTAATGGTAAATAAACATAATTATACATCCAATAAAAAGATGATGCTTCATCTTTTAAATGCGCCCCCCAAGGACTACTAACATTTTTATAAATAAAACCAAAAACTATCATAATTAAAAAGCCTAACAAAGTAAATATACTATATTGCCAATTTTTTTGCTGTCTTATAACTTTTTGCAAGTGTATTTGCAGGAGATTCAAACACCCAAGAAAAGCAGCAAAACCAGCAATAATCATATACCACTGAGGAGCATCTTTATCTGTAAACTCCCTTAAAGTAGAGAAATTTAAAAAATAGCCAGACAAAGCCAAAAAGCCCATCGACATCATTACAATAATTGCCAATTGTCTCTTAATAAACATTAACTTATTATATTTATTTTAAAAAGATTCATTATATCAAAAGAAAAAATTCCAAAATAATTAAATATTGAAAATAAAAATACCACAATAATAAACATCATACATAATAACTTAACATAATCTTGCCCCTTTATACTTCCTATCATTTCAGAACTTCCTGATAAATATGCACTAGCTGCATAAAACTCCTCACCAATTAAGACATAATCACAAGCAGTGACAAAGAATGGAATTTGAGAAGATGAGCCAGTACCTGCTATTTGTATGGCGCCCACAGAATTACCTGTTTCAGCTAAAATAAGTGACTCTGCATAAAATTTTCCTTGATAGAATATAGCAGCTGGTTTCTCTCTTAACATAATGCCATTAACTCCTGCAGCATAAGCAAACTGATCATCAGTGACATAATGAACCATTTTATCTTTATATAAATCTGGCCTTCCCTTTTTAAGATATGCCTCTTTACATGATTCTCTAGCAGCTTCCATAACAATAGGCACACAGCATGGAACATGTAAATCTGATTCATACTCTGCAGTCATACCTGCCACATGCCCTAAAATTATAACTCCAGAAATTGTATCAATTTCATCTAATCCAGATATACCCGGCACATAAAGGACAGAGGAGCCCATTTCAGTAGCTCTTCCCACAGCTTCTTCCATTGCTTTCATAGCAGGAATAGGCCTCATATAAATCGGATTGCCTTTTTTAGCAACTTGAATAAAATATTCAATAGTAAAACAAGATATAATTATGGTTACAAAAGATAATTCATTACCATTTACAAAAATATTTGCAGGATTATAAAAATAAAAAAGAAGCAATATTAAAGGCATTCCTAAAAAATATACGCAATCACTATTTAAATATTTTTTTAAATCGTTCATAATTATTTATTTGAATGAAAATGTAAATCTTCAATTTTAGATATTAAAAACTCAACATTATCTTTATTTTCTAATAGATTAACAAAATTATAATATTTTTTATCATTAACAAACATTGTCAAAATAGGACCAAAAAATATTAAAGTTTGACCAGCAATAAATGAAATATACTTAGTACTTTCTAATAAAAAAATTGCTAAAACAGATGCTTTTCTATCAACAATCTTTTGAGCAAACTCATTTAATGTACTTTTATCTTTGTTTTTCATATGCATATTTTAAGAAATTTTAGTTAGACAAAATAACTTCTAAATTTGCTCTTGGAATAATTACTTTAGTTTTATCCTCAAATTCTACCTCTGCAACTCTAACTTTAGTTTCTGACTTCATTATCATTAATTCTTTAGGAAGTGATATGATTTTACCAATTTTTCCAAAATAAGGCTCTCGGATAACTCTCACTGTAGAATTTTTTGATATAATCAAATCATTATCATCAAATCTTTTATTAATACCAGCACCTTCAGATTTTATAAAAATTTCAGGTCGCAATACTCCTGCTCGTATTTGAGTAGCGCCATTAATAGAAACGTACTTCTTATTATTTTCTTTAAGAATATTAAACGTTCTATCAGCCATATTAATTCTACCAAAACCTTCTGTTAATATTAATGTAGTAGTATCTTCAGTGCCTGTAATTGCAACTCCTAGCGAATATCCCAATATATCAGAAACATCATTGTAATCAACTCCACCGCATACAATACCTTTAACACCAACTGATTTTGCTTTCTTATATATATCTAAATTTATATAAGAACCACATACTATAATCTTATCTTTTAAATTATCATCGATATCAGATAATTGCACTAAGTCAGAAGATTTTTCAACTAAAACAATCATTCTTCCCTTTTGTTCTCCTCCAATACCAATTATTCCTTGGACAAACGTACCAACTGAATCAATTAAAACTCCTTCATTTTCATAAATACTATTTATTTTTCCAGGAATATAGGCATCAACATTAATTGGAACTGGATGTTCAGATATAACGACCTGCCCAGTAATATTGGAAATGTTAATAATTTTACCATTAATTGGAGATTTCACATCTGTTTTAAACATTCCAAAAATACCTTGACTTTGCGCTATTAACTGATTTTTTTCAATTGATTCATTAGATTTTACTAACATACAACTATTAACTTGATCAACATCTACATTTAACTCATTAGCAATATTTATCATATGAACATTTCCAGGTATTTCTGTCGAAGCAACAATAGTATCTGAATCAACATCATCATTTTGTTTCACATGGACACTTCCTTTCAATGGCAAAAGTCGATCCTTAGTGATAGTTGCATCTCTTAAAACCTTCAATCCTGGAGTGTAAGATTTAGACATTATCTTCTACCTTACTATATTCATTAGTATTTTCTGACCAAGTTAAAATTTGATTAATTCTATCTGCTTCAGAGGAATGAAAACTTATCTCTCTTCCTCTGCCATCAAGGATTATACCAACTTCTCCTCCAAATATATTTCCTTCATAACTATTTCCTTTACCAAACCCTATATCAATATTTTTAATTGGATTCAAAATACAATTATATTGGCCTTTAGGAATTGGTAACAGCTTCATCTGGCCAGATTTTAAAACTCCTTCATATTGCGCATCTTTAGTATCAATAGAATAAGTTAATAGCTCTTGATTTAGCCTATAGTTTCCAATTGGAGAAATACAACTCCCTAGCTTAATTAAGCAGTCTTTATGAAAAACTTCCAAAGCAGCTTTTTCATGAAATGTTGATAAAACACCTAAATGAGGCATCATAAATATAGAATCTACAGCAATTTGTGTAATCCCAACTGGCAAGAATGAATCAATTAGCATTCTCATAGCTTGAGATCTCCTAGGAGCATGCGAAAGAACTCCTCCAGAACCAACAATTAAATCCAATTTTTTCATATCAACAATAGTGTCTCCAGAAATTTTTTGATCAAACGTATCTGAAATAGTTCTTTTTTGCTGGATACCCTTAAGAGATACTGCAAAATCTTTATGTTGCACAAAAGATAATCTTAATGCTTCTCTAGCAATTGCTTGTTCAATTTTTAAATCATCCAAAGATTGCGGAATAGTAGTTGGCCTTATCATTTTATTTGCTATTCTATTTGTTAAATTCAAAGTATCTATCTCAAATGGCACCCATTTTGAAACATTTGGTACTCCTGCTTCTGATAACACATTACAAATTGAGTAACTCATTCCGAGATTAGCACTAACAGTTCTATTGAATTCTCCATCAAAAACAGAAAAAACATCTGTAGTTGCACCACCAATATCTACACCAACTACAGAGATATCTTCTACCTCCGATATTTTTTTAATAATTTCACCAACAGCTCCAGGTGTTGGCATAATAGGATGGTTAACCCAATCCATAAGTTTATTATAGCCTGGAGCTTGAGCCATAACATGCTCCATAAATAAATCATGTATTTTATCTCTACTCGGTTTTAAATTTTCTTCTTCAAGTGTTGGCCTAATATTATCAACCATAATTAAATCGGAAATTTCATTCAAAGTATTTTTAACATTTTCTTGAGCTTTCTTATTTCCAGCATAAATAATAGGTAGTTTATAATTCATTCCCAATCTAGGCTTAGGATTTGCAGTTTTGATAATTTCAGCAAGCTCTACTACATGGCTCATAGTTCCACCATCAACACCACCAGATAGCAATACCATATCGGGTCGAAGCTCTCTGATTCTTTTTACTTTCTCATGGTACATTCTTTTATCATTAGATGCTAAAATATCCATTACTATAGCTCCGGCACCCAATGCTGCGCGTTGAGCACTTTCACCAGTCATA
>MDSZ01109689.1_pt1 | contig 13386 bp, 13 predicted proteins | sample 811201 | NCBI WGS metagenome assembly MDSZ01 (sample SAMN05326647, study PRJNA326480) | marine metagenome | isolation source: seawater | place: Indian Ocean: North | collected 2010
CTCTACTTTCAATGATGCAAACTTTTCAGGTGGAACGGTAAATCCAAGAGGTAATACTATCAGAGGCTTGAGGTATGAAAGTGCACCGATAGAAGGTGGCGGATCATGGTTTCAAGTAGGTGAAACTGGCACACTACAATGTGAAGAAGGAATGGCAGTAATCAGATTTCACATCAACAGCTTTGTGCCAAAATACAATCACTTCTACAAAATAGGCACAACTGATAGAGTTGCTAGAAAAACTAGACAGTGGAAGATAGAAGTTGATGGTGTTGAAGTAAGTAGAACATCAGAAATCTTTCCAGTCTTTCATTGCACACAGATGTTTGTTCAAGTGCCAATCAGTAAAGGTAATCATGAGTTTGCTGTTTATTGTAAGGTGCCAGCAATGAAAGAAGGCGATGATACTACAAACAAGTCTACTGTTCTAGCTTACTGGGGCGGACAACTATCAGTTCATAACAGGAGAAGATAAATGAGCAGAATAAAACTTACATCGTTCTATCCACAAAATGGAACAACAGATCCAGCAGAAGCAAATGCAAATAATAATGCAATCAATGGATCTACGCAAAGAATAGATGGAGAAAACGCAAGAAACCAAGGTATTGACATGGTAAACCTTGCTGATAATCCACACATTGTTTTTGTTGGACGACAAGATAATCAAGCTTATGAAGCCTTTGGATCTGCACCATCATCACATAATGGTTGGATTTACAATGCTTTTACAATACCAGGCACACCATCAGGGCAACATTACAGCCAGACAGGATCTGTAAATGCACAGTTTGACTATCCAATCAATCATGACAATACATTTACTTTCAATACAACAGCCAACAAAGGCACAAAGATACAAATAAATAGCACATCAGGTGTGCGGCTCAAACAACATCAAAACATACAAGTTCAGTGGAATGTGAATGTTTGGGACATTTTGCACAATGGATTGAAAAATCGCGTAACGCCGTCTGCATACATGTCGCAACTAGTAGATAGCACCCAAGCAGGTGTTGGTGTTGGTGAATACTATTACTTGATCTATCCTAAGTTCAACACAATCTCATCAGCTTTGGTTGATACTGACTTCAAGTCAGCAGATGATGCAGGTTTCTACAGTGGTGGACTAGTTGGTGGACCACCAGATTATTTCACACCTGACGATCTAACAAATGGCAACTCAGATGTGCAGTTTGCATACAATGCCAGAAGATTTGATCACTGTTCTGTAGTTCCAATGCACCTTATTACTTCAACACAGACAGCAGCTGGTGGTGGTAGAATGGCAACTTATGCAACTTACGACTTCACAGCACAAGAGTTTCAATCAGCAGGACCGCCAATGATGATAAACGGACAACATACATTTGTTGTAAATAAAGCAGACGGTGGTGGTAAAACACTGTATGGTGTGCAAATGTTTATCAGCGGACCGTATCGGGTAAACTCAACTGGACAGTTTTTAGAAAGCGAAAGAACAGATCCAGCAGGCACACCTGTCCAAAACGGTGTTGATGTTTCTATCGTGTTAGAAAGAGCAGCAATAGAAGTAGAAATCTACAATCCAACATCAGCGAGGGCATAATGGCATACACAGCACCAAACTCTTTTTCAGCAGGCACCAAAATAAACGGATCATCTGTAGAACAAAACATCGATGTATTACAAAGTTATGTAAACGGTGGTGTTTCAGCTTCAGACATTGATCCAACAGCACTATCAAACTTCTTTGGTTTGAAACACATAATGAAAGGTGAATACATTGCAACCAATAATCGTTATGAGTATGCAACAGGTGTAAATCAAGGCACACTTGGTATCAATCAAGCGGGTGGCTATTCGGCAAACATCATTGGCGATGGTAGCATTTCAGGATCAGGTATTGATTTCTACCTAGAAGAAGATGCAGATGTCTTTGTGCACATAACAGCGTATCCCCGTGCATACTATGGAAACAATGTTGATGAGTTAGGTTTGACCGGTCAACGAACAAGTATTGCAATACTAAAGACAGGTGATGCTGCTAGTAAAGCAACTACACTTGCTTCGCTGTTTAGTGAGAGTGAGTTTGGTGTAAACGCATCTGCATCTAATGATGGTGGTATTTACGGTGCAGAAAGAAGAAGACCAGTCTACGCTATGTTTTCTGGTTATCTACCAACAGGAGAACATAGTTATCAGATAATAGCATCGACTGCTGAAAGAACGGTGCCTATTTTCTTCTATCAAATAAACATTTACGCTTATTACAGATCAACAACAGTTTAGGAAAAATAACAGGCAATAAATAGGAGATAAAGCATGGAACCATTGACAATAGCCGCACTCGCATTAGGAGGAGCCAAACTAGCAGGAAATGTTATTTCCGGTATTGGACAATACCAAGCACTTGGCCCCAATGAAGTCATAACTGATAGAATAAAAGAGTTAGAAAGACTACAAGAAGCTGATGCATTAGGACTTACCGGTGCAGAAAAACAAGCTTATGTTCAAGCATTCATGAACCCACAAAGAGCGATAGCAGCTGAACAGATGAGTCAAGCACAAGCATTACAAGCCATGACGCAAGATAGTGGTGAAGCTATGCGACGCATGAGGGCAAGAGAAGAGCAAGAACAAAGAGCACAAGGTGAAGCAGGTCGACAGCTACAAATGCTTGACTTACAAAAAGAAAAAGCACAGACTGAAGAGTTGTTTCAGTTAGAGGTAGCAGAAGATCAAAGAGAAAAAGCACGACAGGCAGCTCTGATGAGCATGATAGGTGGCGGTGTTGCAGACATTGGTTCACTGGCTGGACAAACAATCATGGCACAAGAAATGGTTGGCAAAGGAAGTGGACAATACAATGCTGCACAACTATCACAACTTGGTGCAATGTATGGTTATCAGTTCCCAGCATACGGAACACCAATGCAACAACCATTTACTCAAGGTGTGCCGCAACAGTTTTATGGACAGTTTCCAATGTATGGTCCAGGTTTCCAGCAAATGGCTCCACCACAGTTTTATGGAACTAACTTACAAACTGGAACTGCTGTAGATCCAGGAACAGGAACAGGCGGAGGAGGCAAATAATGGCTGAACCAAATCAAACAGTTGGAGAGTTTTACACTAGCGTGTATCTTCAAACACACATGCAACGCTATCAAGCAGCTTTACAAATGGCACAGCAAAATCAAGCAAACCAAATGATTGTTGCTCAGATGCTCAATGAACAACTAAAAATCTTAGATAGACAGATTTCAGACTTACAAGGTGCTGGTTCTTCTGATGAGTTCAATCGTCTGGTCAAAGCTTATGGTCTAAAACAAGATGTGCAAGCTGATAAAGCAAGACGACAACTTGCAGTTTATGATCAGGTCAATGACATTTGGAACATTGCACCTTCACTACCTACTATTTCAACTGCTGGTGAAAGCTTTGGAAACTCACTAGCTGCTGCAGGTTCGATAGAAAATAAAGCTAGTAGATACGCTGCAACTGTTGGCGGTTATTCAAGATCTACAGATCAAGCCAAAGCAGTAGCTGCTGCTACATTCACACAGTTCAGAGCTGATGCCAGTAGAAAAGGATACGGGTCTCAGTTCAAAGCAAAAGCACCAGAAATCAGGCAAGCTATTGCAGATACAATGGGCGTTTCGGTGGCCGATGTGAGAACTGCTGATGCACAAAAACAACAGATGATCAAAGATAGATTGCAAGATCAAGGAGCGGAGATTGTTAGTGAAGAACAACTAGATGATGTTATCGCAAAAGCTAAGAAGGATGTAGCAGGTGCTGATGATAAAACTGTATCTGATTTGTTGACACAAAGAACAGCAATAGCAACACAACAACGACAAGCTATTGAAGCAGCAACAGCATCACCAGAAACTACAATACAACAGGCTAGAAACATTTATCGTTCACAGTTTGCACCAGTAGCAACACAAGAGAGAGAAGCTTTCAATAACTATCTTGCTAGACTAGATCCAGTTCAACAGATGATGATGTTAGGGTTTGAAACAACAACACCAGGTGAAGTCGCATTTATGAAACAACCTAGACAGAAAGTTGTAAAGGGTGCAGGTGCAGCACCAGGCGATCTATCTGCTGCTAAGAGTAAAGAGCAGAGAGCAAAACTAGCTGCTTACGACTTGTATTATGCAGCACAAAAAGATCTGAAAGAAGGTAAGGTTCCAACATACAAAATACACGAAAAGGTCAAAGAACTGTTTCCAAATGATGATGCATCACAACAAAAGGTTTTAGGCTACATTCTCAGAACACAAGCAATACAATCCTTCGGTGATACAGAAAAAGCAGAAATGAGAACTGAAGAGATCAAAGCAAGACAAGATAGAAAAATAGCAAGACAAGCAGCTCGTGCAGAAAAAAGACAAAATAGAGAAGCCAATCTGTTCGAAAAAGGTTTTGATGCAGCTGCAGATTTCTTTGATGGTTTGTTTGCAGATAGAACTGCTTTGGGTCTAAATCCAGATGCACCAGGTTCAATAGGTGAAGTTGGCACTGAAGAAGAACAAGATCCGGAAACAATACCAGATCCACCTAAAGACACACCTAAACCTACAGATCTTATGACTAAAACAGAAGGTCAAAACAAAGATGTTTCTACAGAAGAAATGAAAGCAGAAGTATTTGGTGATGTAAGACCGGGCATTGGACAAGTTTATCGTCTACCTTATGGTGAAAAAGAATACGGTTATGAGATCATTGGATTTGATGAGAATGATCAACCGATTGGTGCATTTAGAGGAATAGCAGCAAAAGGTGCAGAACTTGGTGCAAAATCCAGTAAAAAGCTCACAACAGCACAGCAGAAAGAGTTTATGGAAGAATACAAGAAAGATCTTGAAGCAATGCAACAAGCTCAACAACAACCTAAGGAGTAAAAATGGCAGCCCCTAATCCGTTGTATGACAGACTTCGTTTCGACGACAAAGAAGCTTATGACTTTATTTTAGAAGCTCAAGGTCAAGAAGCAGCTGACGCTTATCTTACGAAAGTGTTGACGGAATACGAAGAACAGAAAGCAGCACAACAGTTTGAAGCAGAAAAGAAAGCAAGGATCGAAGCAGAAAAGAAAGGTCAAACTATTCCTTTCGTGCCAAGAACACCAGCTGCTGATGAATACAAGATACAAAGACAACAGCTGGAAGCTCTAGGTATGCCAGTTCCAGACTTTATGATGGTGCCTGAAGGTGCTGGTTTGACTGGACCTGAGGCACAACAAGCATCAGAAACTGCTGGTGGTTTTGATGTGCAACAAGACTTTCAAAGGCAACTACCTGGTATTGACCCACAAGGTCCTAGACAAATACCAATGGATGAAGTTATTACATTGCGTAGAGAACAGGTGCCTACGCCTTATGACATCAGAAAACAAGCAGATAAAGTTATCTCAAGCATAAACATACAACAAAACTACTTAGGATTACCGACTTACCAAGAAGTAGAAGACAAAATCTATGAAGCACTAAAAGCAGATTATGAAGCAACAACAGGTAAACGAATAAGAATAGGCGACATGTTTGAGCATGAGGTAGCAATACTAGAATACGATCTCAGACAAATAGCTGCAGAAAAAGCTAGACAGTTCGAAACATCTGATAAGTTTGCTACATCTTCAGTAGAAGGTGAGTTTGGCTATGACAGACCAAGACAAGCAGGTGATCCATTCAACATGCAGCCATCAGTAAGTAAAGAAACTGCTGGTAGATTACAAGTAGAACCAGACTTAGCAGGCACAGAAAGCTGGATGGTAGATCTCAACCCTTGGATGGAAGGTGAAACAGATCTAGGTTCTTTGGCATTGTTATGGGAAAGTTTGATGCCACAAACTATTGTATCACCTCAGCAAGCAGAACAACAAAAGAGACAGAAAGAACAGATACAACAAAACTTCTTAGATGAAATGGCAAAATCAGCCAAGCAAAGAAAGCCAGATGCATTCGAAAGAGCAGAAAGACTTGGTGGTAAATCTTACGAAATGGCTCTTCAAGATGAGATAACACAATCATTCAAAGATCTGTATCACAGACAATACGATAGACTTTACACAAAATACAAAAGAGAAGGATTACCAGAAGAAGAAGCTCAAGCAAAAGCAAAGAAAGAAGCAAGAGACATAGTTGGTGCCAATGTTCCATTCATTCCAGACACAGATGAGTATGGCTTTACCAAGAAAATGATGGAAGAAAAATACAGACCAGAAAGCGACAAGACCATGGGTGAAGAAGCTATGGAAATGGGTGGTGATGTATTGACATACTTGGCAACAAATAAAGACGAGGAGACTGGTGAGATTACAGAAAGTGTAGGGATGGCACTTATTCGTGATCTCAACATGCCGTTTAGACTAGTTCTCAATCCACTAGAAGAGATTATGGAAGCAGGTGCTGGTGGAACAAGTGGTCAAAATGTTGGTGATAGTTTTTATGATCTAAAAACTTATGACTTTACAGAAGAGACAAGTGGTTTCTTTCCTACAATGGATGCTTATCTAAGAGAAGTTGCAGTAGAAACAGCTCGTGGTTATGGTCTTGGTAATGCAATGGCTAACTACAACAAAACTGAAAGTGGATCTGATGGATACATGATTATGGGAACTGTTGCTGAGATTATCATGCCGTGGGGAACCATCGCAAAAGGTAGTCAGAAACTAGCAACAACTGCAATCCCACTAAACAAAGCAGCAAGAGCAATGGATCTAGGTGCTGATGCTAGTCGACTTACACGGATTGGTGAAGGGACAGGTAATCCAAGTATTGCAATGGCTTTACGAGACATAGGACCAACAGAAAGTTTTGGCTATCTATCATCAACCTACTCAGTCAACAACAAGATTGCACTAGAAGGTGCAAGACAGATGGAAGCACTTGATGCTGCTAGACAATACTCTTTGTTGATGTCAAGAGGTCAGGTAGATGAAGCACAACAGATTGTTTCTAAGATGGGTAAAGACAAGCTACAAGAAAAAATCTTTGCTGATCTTATCTCAGGCACAACAGATGATGCAACAAGATTTACACAGTTAGATGGTGTTATTGATGACATTGGTAAACAACAAAGTATTTATGGAGACATGGCTCGTGAGATAAGAAAAGAAGGCCGTGTAGATTTAGGTGTTGACAACATACCACAAGAACTAGGTAGAGCCAAAGGTGGTGCAACTGCAGAACAACTAACAGAAAGAGCAGCAGAAAGATTAGCTAAATACAACATCGAAGATTATGTTGCTTTTACAGATAGAATGGCTGTCAACTCAGAAGTTTTAGGTAAACATTACGATAGTGTTGTTGACTTTGTTGATACTCTAAACAAAAGACCAGTTAGAGAGTTGACACCAGAAAACCTGAATGTAGCACCTCAACTACTTCGTCGTGATGCAGAGATGGCTCGTATCATGGACAAGCTAAGAGTTGCTGATGATCCAGGTAGCAGATTGACTGAAGCACTCACACCTCAGGAACAGATTTACTTCACAAATAGAATGATGGAAGATTTTATGCGTGGTAAGTTAGGAAAAGAAGGTGCTGGTGCATTCATGCAAACATCTCCTACTACCAAACGAGCAATGATGCCAGAAGAACTGCGTTCTGAGAAGGGTGCAAGACCACTAGCAGCACAAGTTATCGGTCAAGGTGATACAGTAGAAAGGTTGACCAGAGGTCAGTCAATGACCAGAGGTGCCATAAATCTAACAACTGCAGCTAGTAGATACGCTGATGAGGTTCTTACAGCAGGATACGCAGGTAATACAGCAACAGAGATTGGAAAAAAGATGAAGGTTGTGGCACCTGTAGGTGTCAAGACAGAAATGACACAAGTCAACAGAGCTGTAGATCGTGCAACAGAAAGTGTATTACGACTTGAAAGATCACTACCTGAAGCGATGAGCACTTATGGTCGTTATTCTACATCTGCTGACGATGCTATCTACTCAATGTTTGTTGTATCAGGCAAACAAGATCCAACCGTCATCATTGGAATGAACAAAGCTGGAGCTAAAACTCTGGTGCAGGACGCAGCACGAACTCAGCTATCTCAAGAACAAGTATTGAATGTTATGCGAGGCACATTTCCAACACTACAAAAAGCTGATGAAGCATACATCATTACTCAAATACCGACTGAAGGTATTGGAACTATAGACCAAATGGCGGTGTTTGCTACAAAGATGGCTGAAGAAATGCCGAGGTTGAAAACTGGGATGGTTGGAAGACCTGTCCTTGGTAAAACCATACCGGATGTGGGAAAGGTCATGATCGCCATTTCTGGAAACAATGCGGCAAGACAAAGAGTATCAGCTGTAGCAAGAGCAGAGTTAGGACCTTTATCAGTTCCAGTTGCTTATCGAACAGAGGCAGGTGAAAGATGGCTCTATGGTGAAGCTTTACGCTACTTAGAACTAGGCTACATTGAAAATACACCAAATGTGGCAAGACTTACAGATGATACACTTGAGGCTGGAACGCTACAAGCTAGAGCTAGAGATGCTGGCATGTCAGATGTAAGAATAGTAGGTTCGATAGAGTTTGGTGAAGCGGCAACAGAAGAACAGATGCGTGCTATCAGATCTCGCGCTTTGGTTTTATCAGAAGTAGAAGATGACATTATCGATCTTGCAAATCAGTTGCGAGCAAGAGGACTAGAACTAAATCTTACACCTGAACAAGTAAGTAATCAGATGCGTTATCAAGTAGAAACCATCATTGATGGTGGTGGTCAAGCAATCACAGGTGTAGGTTCAACACAAGAGTTGGCAAAACTAAAGCAGCTCTATGCTGAGCCAGAAACATTTAGAACAATCAGTAGTAATGTTGAAGAGTTATCTAAGAACAATCCAGGTTTGTTGAACTGGACTAGAAAAACATTAGGACTAACTGCTGGTGATGTAAGACGATCATTTGTATCAGGTCAGTTGGCTGGTAAGTATCTTTACGGTAATCCAAGCTACATTGCAGAAAATGCTGCGACACAGATGTTATTATCAACAATCACTGCACCTGGATCTAACAGATTATTATTCAAAGGATACATGACACCTGGTGCCATTGATGCTGCTAGTCTCAACCCACCTCAGAAAATAAGAGCAGTGGCTAGAACAGAAAGAGCCAATGAGATAATGCCAGGAACTAGATACACTTACGCACAGATTGCTGATGCACTCCAAACAAGAAACTTAGGTGCAACACAACAAACAATCAACATGGGTGATGTATTCTTAGAAGACATGGTGCAAACAGCACAAAGAGCCGAAACTACAACTGCACTAGGTAATGTTCCATACTTCAGTAAAGCAGCAACAGAAGCTGTTGAGATGTTCAAATACTCTGCTAAAAATCCATTACTCAAAACCTCTTCATCATCACCAGCACAAAGATTTTCGATCTACACTGACTATGTTTTTAGAGAACAGATGTTTGTTGGTGCACTAGCGGATGGTAAAACAATCGATGAAGCAGCCCAGCTGGCAAGAACAGCATTTTTAGATTATGGTAATCTACCTCAATGGTCAAAAGAAGGTTGGTTCCGTGGTGCTCTTTACTTCTCATTCGCATACAGAACGGCTGCTGAAACAGCAAAAGCAATAGCAAATCCAAAAGCTTCAGCCAACTTGGCTCGACTAGCAAGAGGTCATGTTGCAATGACACAATACACTGGCACTTATTTCTTTACAGGTGATCAAGCATTACAATCAGTTTTCATTACAGCAAATGATGCAGACAAGGATGGATTTGATAGTGTAAACCTTTATTATCGTGATCCGTGGATGTCCAATCTGATGTTAGGTGCACAAACCTTTACCTATCTTACACAAGCGGCACAAGGTGATCCAGAAGCCTCAATGAGTCGTGGTATCGATGGTATTTTAGATTATCTCTACATGCCGGCTCTTGAAGTTATTCAGGACCTTGACCCTGATTACAAGAAAGGTGTGCCACCAAAGACAATGTATCGTATTCTGATGGCACAACAAATGGCTGGAAACATACCTGACATCTTTCAAGCAGCACCTGGTGCAATAGGAGCGAATGTTCCGCAAGATGCTATGTATTACATCGATCGCTATGACTTAGAAGTCAGACCACCAAGTAAGATGGTGCCAGGACAACCTACATTTATGGGTTATCAATACAGGTTTACAACCAAAGAAGGATACAACGCATTTTATCTAGATAGTTTATTCTTAGCAACAACAGGTGCAAAGAGAATGGCAGATGATGCAACATCTATGATGATACAAGCAGGTATTATTCCAGCAGGTGCAGAGTTTGGATACTTAGAGAACGGGACACCAGTTCTTTACATGTTAGGTAGAGAAAGACCAATGAGACTTCCAAAAGAATGGGAGATCTACGACAGACAAATGAGATCACAACAATACAGACTACGACAACTAAACAAAACCTTCGGTGAGCCAAAGGATACGAAGGCAGGAGATAGAAAGTAATGCCTAGAAAAAGAGTAAAGAAGAAAGCAATACCTTGTAATAAACCTCGCAAGTCAATAATGCCAAAGAAAAAGAAGATGGTGAAGGCTTGTCAGGGTGGTAAAGAAAAAATCATACATTACGGTGCCAAAGGTTATGGACATAACATCAACAAAGGTGCGCGTAAATCATTCAGAGCAAGGCATGGTTGTGATAAACCAGCCACTAAAAAGAACAAACTCAGTGCTAGATACTGGGCCTGTAAGGACCTATGGTCCGCTAAATCACCTAAAAAAACAACCGGCACAAAGGGTCGGGTGGCAAAAAAATCTAAGAGGAGGAAATGATGCCAAAACATTACGGAAAACCAATGAAGAAGAAGAAGCCGGTCAAAAAGCCAGCACCAAAAAAGCCAGCTAAGAAGCCAGCAAAAAAGAAGAAGAAGAAGAAATGAAACGGAAAAAGAAAGCGATGAGCAAACTACCCGTTGGGTATTCGGCACCACCTGGATCGGCTCGTGAAAGAGCTATCCGGCGTGCTGCCAAACTTTACAAATCAGGAAATAAACAAGCAGCATTCCGTCTAAGAGAAGAGATGGAGAGGAGAGAGCGTGCCAAAAAAGGTTTCAAAAACAAAAAAAGCAAATACTCGAAAAAAAGCAAAAGGTAAGAGCCGTAAAGGATCCGTAATGGAGACACTTCGAAAGAAGGCAGCTAAATCTTCTAAGTTTACAGCATCTCAGTTGAAGAGAAGTTATGACAAAGGATTAGCAGCTTACGCATCTTCCGGTTCTAGAAAGGGTATGTCAGCACACCAGTGGGCTATGGCCAGGGTGAATAGTGTATTGCGTGGTGGTAAAGCAAGAGCAATCGACTTTCCATCAAAAGGCAAGAAGAAAAAATCTACTACAAAGAGGAAGAAGAAATGAAAGATTGTCAATGTCAGTGTCCCTGCTGTAAGGAGGGAGCATGCAAAAAATAATACAATGGATGAACGAGAATAAGGTTTCTGTGGCTTTCGTTGGAGCAGCCTTAGTTATTACCACACAATGGTTTACATGTTCTGTAGAACCAACCTCGTCAACACCAGAACCACAACAAGTGGAGGGGGAAGAGTAATGCCTTATTCAGAATACAGTCCAAAACAAAAGCGGTTAGCTGCATTGGCTCCACCGCGTAAGAAGATTACCAAAGCAGATCTGCTCAAAGCAAGGAAGCGAGGAAAAGCAATAGCTCGGAAGCGTCCTATGAAGGTAGGAAAAAAACGAGGCAATAAATAACAAGTCATAGAAGCGGAGGAAGCAATGGCACAACAAGTAAAAGTAAGATCGACAACAACAATAGTGTGGTCAGATGCAGTCAATAATAATGCTAACTGGGCAAACTCATGGGACATAACTGAGTATGCAAAGATTTCATTATCACAACTGGACTTAGCATACCCAACTGGTAAAACACACATCAAGATAGAAGAAGTTTTGTTTGTAGGAACTGGAACTACTCCGGCTACTGCTAGTAAATCAGATACACAGCTTCTTATCTCAAAGAATGCAGCCTTTACAGATGTAGTATGTATTGAGTTAGGTTTACAGAGTGATGCAAAATACGATACAAACAACTGCATTGCAGCATTTAGTCCTGGACATTACATTGAAGTAAATGAAAGCGATGATCTGTATTTCACTGTAAAATGTGGTGGATCAGGTGCACTGTTAGCCAGTTCAGGAAGATTGACAGTATCACAAAACTAAAAAATAAAAACCTCGTGAAGCCGAAAGTAGGAGGAAGCTATGCCAAAGGTAGGTTCGTTCGTTCATCGAACGATAAAGACAGGACTAAGTGTCGCATACGGCACATCATTTTCAACAGGGACAACAACATTTCTAAATCTATTGTCAGCTGATAGCACAGCAGGATACAAACCACCTGCAAAACCGGGTGATCCGTTCCAAGGTAGCTTACAACTGATAAGGATTAGAGGCCAAGCGGCGGGAGGTGCAGGAACCATCACAATCAAAGGAACATGGGATGCGAACGGTAAAGAACTAATCGTAGCACCCACTACTGTTTCACTTACAGCAGATCAGCTGGATGTTGATGGTAGTGGGGAACACTCAACAACTCTACTTATCGATGCTTATGTTGCCAATGACACAGACACTCTTTACCTTTGGGTGAAGACAGATGCAGGGACATTTACAGTATCGGAGTATGAGATAACTTGGGTTGAATAGAGGTGTAAGATGAGTAGAGTAAACTATCCTTCACCTTATGTGATAACCAAAGATCGAGTAGGATCCGATTTAGTTTATGAAAATGTTTCGAGTCAGATAAATGGTTCAAGAACAGTATTCAACTTAGCACAGGAGGCAGATACAGAGCGTATCTTTGTCTATTACAATGGATTGCTAATAAATGCTGATGTTGATAGTTTTAGTGATCAATCATTTACTCTTTCATTTGCACCCGCATCGCCAGATAATGTTCAAGTTATTTATTCGATAAAAGGTGATCCAATAAATGAAACTTAGCCATAACTCGAAATACTTATTTTTGTCTTCGGACAGTTGAGTTGAGTTATGATCATACTAAAAACAAGCGCATAAAATACTTCGGAGGAAAACATGCCAAACATTCAGATTAGAGGAAGTCAGATACAAGGCGAAAGCGTTGAAGCTTCCAACATAAACCTTTCTGGTTCATTTGACTTTAGAGCTGCTACCGGTCTGCAGTTTCTTACAAAACCAGAAGCGGATAAAACAACATTCCCAGCAACTACACAGTTCGTTCATACTATTGTTTCTGGTTCTATTGTTGATGGTTTCCAAGGTGGAGACGGTATTGCTATTGATACCTCAACATCACCAGATACCATTGCAGTAGATCTTGCATCCAACAAAGGACTTGAGTTTTCAGGCGGCGAACTACAAATCAAACTTGATGGTGCAA
>MDSZ01210639.1_pt1 | contig 13384 bp, 12 predicted proteins | sample 811201 | NCBI WGS metagenome assembly MDSZ01 (sample SAMN05326647, study PRJNA326480) | marine metagenome | isolation source: seawater | place: Indian Ocean: North | collected 2010
AACAACAACAACAACAACAACAACAACAACAACAACAACAACAACAACAAAGCCGACACCTTTTGATCGAGGAGAGAGAGACTTTTGTTTGAAGAGACATATACCATACCATACTAAGAATTTAAAGTACCATACCTACGTAAGTAGGTAGGTAGATCCAACGCATTATTTTTTTCTTTTTTTTGTCTCTTTTTTCTTTTTTGTGGATTTTAATCATGTGAGACATCTCGTGTTTTGGAGATCTTTTGGGCGTTATCTATCTTCACACTATTTCGCGACTGGAAGCCACCAGCAGCAGAACAGCGCACCACCACCGAAGAAGAAGAAGAAGCGAGCTCGTATCGTCATTGTCACCATGCAAAGTGCGGCGACGTCGTCCGTGCAGCGACAGTTTTCTCCTCAGCGGCGGTTCGCGCACTCTTCTTCGACCACGCGAAGAGGCGGGCGCCAGCATCGACAAAAATCATCATCATCATCATCATCATCATCATCGCCTCGAGTTTTGACGACGACGACGACGACGACGACGAAAGCAGTCGCCAATACCACTCAACTTCCGGCGGAAAACAAAGACGTGAAAGTGCTCGTCGTCGGCGCGACGGGATACATCGGGAAGTTTGTCACAAACGAATTGTGCAGTCAAGGGTACGACGTGACCGCGTACGTTCGTCCGAGATCTGGGATTGGTGGTAAAAATACCGAAGAAGATGCGAAGAAACTGTTCACAAACGCAAAGGTAGAATTTGGAGTGTGCAGTTCCGTGGAAGACGTGGAACAAAACGCGTTTAAAGGAGGGAACGAGAAGTACGACGTGGTCGTGTCGTGCTTGGCGAGCAGAACTGGAGGCGTGAAGGATTCCTGGGACGTGGATTATCAAGCGACGAAGAACGTGTTGGACGTAGCGAGAAAGAACGGCGCGAAGAAGTTTGTGTTGCTTTCGGCGATTTGCGTCCAAAAACCGTTGTTAACGTTTCAAAAGGCTAAGTTAAAATTTGAGGAGGAGTTGGAAAAGTGCGAGGATATTTCGTATTCCATCGTGAGACCGACGGCGTTTTTCAAATCTTTAGCCGGTCAAGTCGAATCGGTGCAAAAAGGCGGCCCGTACGTCATGTTTGGCGACGGCCAGTTGGCGTCGTGTAAACCGATTTCGGAGAGGGATTTGGCGAAATACATGGCGGAGTGCATTCGAGACGTGAATTTGGAGAATAAGGTGTTGCCGATTGGCGGTCCAGGAAAAGCGTTGTCAGCTTTGGAGCAAGGGACGATGTTGTTTGAACTTCTCGAGATGGAACCGAAATTCATCAAGGTGCCGATTGAAGTCATGGACACGGTGATTAAAGTGCTGGACTTCTTCGCCGGTTTTTTCGGGAATATGACAGATGCCGCGGAATTTGGGAAGATTGGGAGATATTATGCCGCGGAGTCGATGTTGGTCATGGACAAGGAGACGGGAGAGTACAAAGCGGACGAGACGCCAAGTTACGGGACGGATACTTTGCGGGACTTTTTCAAAAAAGTCAGTGTAGAAGGATTGGCGGGACAAGAATTGGGCGACCAAGCTGTGTTTAAGTAACGTAAATATAACATCCTGTTTTATTTATTCTCGCTCGTAGTGTTGTCATAAACTAATCATCTACAACCCGTACCGGTACATCTATTTCCTAATAATACTAAAATCTAAACTAATAAATTTTGTCAAGATTCCAAAATTTCTAGCGCCCCTCGAAGTTGCTCGATGGCGGTGCGCGTGTCTTCAAATCCTAGCGCCGATACGGCTGATTTTGCGAGTGCTTGCGCGTTTGTTATTTTCTCGTAATCTGGTCGGTGCGTGCTGTTTCCATTCGTCGCTACTTTCGTTGATGTCACCCCCACCGCCGCCGCACCCATCGTCGCCGTCGAAGGAGGACCTCGTGCACCTACGCCAGGCGGCGGTCCTTTTACCGAAGGAGATTGTATAACTTGAGATGGTGATGGTTTTATTGGTGACGGTGAAGATGGCTGATGTGTTACTGAAGCAGCGTCCTCTTTTTCCTCTTTTTCTTGTAGTTTCTCGTCCTCTCCTACTTCCACTTCCTCTTTCCTCTCGCTCATACTCGTCGTCGTCTTCCCGGTCGTCTCTGGAGGATCTTCGCATGGCGCTCCCAACCGTATCGCTTTGCTAATCTCCCCGGCTCTCCACAACGCATATCTTTGCTTCTCTTCAATCTCAGGAGATATCATTGCTTCCCCCTCTTCATCATCATTTGATGTCATCATCATCGATCGCAACACGTCAAACACGTTCGCGCTCACGTAATACAATTTCGCGATTTTCTTCGTCCGTATTTTATACTTTCGATCTTGCGCGTCCGCTTTGGCGAACAGCGTGTACGCGAACTTCTCCACGTGTAACGCGTCCGAGTGACTGTCTAAACTTTCTTTGAATTCTTCGTTGTTCGCTTTCATTTGCTCTAAACATTCCAACTGTTCCGTAAGCACATCAGTCAACTCCTGCGTTCTTCGGAATTTTTTCGACGCTTCGACGCCGACGTTCACGGAATGCAAGCGACAGTAATACGACGTTTTCGGGTCGATATTGATGAATTCATCCGCGCGGCTAATGAATGGACGGATTTCTTTGATCAGCTGGTGCGATGAACGCTCGTCATCGTCTTCCATTTTATTACGAGTACAAAAGTACTGTGTCTTGTCACTAACGAATTTTGAAGAAAACATTCGTTTCGGTTGCCTTTTCGTGACGTGACTTGTGAGATTACGCGCGCGCGCACATTTTCTTTACTGGTACCACAATCGTCGTAGATATAATAAAATTACATTTTTCTTGCAGCAGCTACTACTATTTCTTCTGCGTCGATTCTAGCGATGCGCTCGATGTCAGCGACGGTGATGGACCCAGCTCGAAGTCTTCGCATGTTTTTCTCTGCCTCTACGCACTTCTTTACGATTGATTTGATGGTACTTTTGTATTGGTCTTTCGTGAGCGTTTTGTCGCGAAACGGTTGTATCAGCAAAGCTTTCGCAGCGTCAGCCGCGGTGGAAGAAACATCGATTGGAGGAGAAGGAGGAAGAGGTATCTGTTCTTCCTCGTTTTTGCGATCGTGGTCGTCTTCTTCTTTAGCGTTTGAAGCATAATTACTGCCTCCAACACCATCACCACCACCACCCAAAGTGTTGCGTAAAAATGAAGGAAGTTCTTCTCTTTTTGCAACCGAGACGCTTTGGGGCATACCTACCGCGTTCTTCTTATCCATCGACTCTCGCAGGCGAATTTTCGGTCGCTTGACGGAATCTGCCGATACATTCTGTGGTTGCAATGACAGCGGTTGTTCGTTTTCCTGTGCACTTCTTCCTAACGCTACTTTCCTATTTTTCCTACCCTTCACCTTCTTCTCTTTCTCTTCTTCTGCTCTTGCCGAGTCCATGAGTTTCCATGCTGTTTCGACGTCAATGTTCGCGTTACTTCTCGCGTTTTCTAAATCATCACTAGCAGTATTAGTATTGCGACTACCACGACGACTTTGCATCAACAATTCCACCTCATCGACGTCGGGAAACTCCTCTTCTTCCTTTATCAGTCGTTCCCACGCATTTCTCAACTCTTGAACGATGGCAATCTGTCGTCTTCTATGGGAATCACCGCTATTAAACGCGATCAATCCACCTCCTCCACCCGTTAACCGCACTTCTCCGTTTCGCATTCTATTCGCATGTCTTCTTTCCCTGACTAATCTGATTTCTCTGTGTGTCGGATCCTCGTTCGCGGTGGATGCCAGAAGCACGTTTTCCCTTAATGCAATTTCGTCGTGCATGTCCTCGTTAGAAGTTGGATTGACCAACGCTTCCAGCATACCCAATCTAGTGTTAGGACTCGCGTTAGATCCCGGGGCTCTCGCCATTCTTGCTGCTCTGGATGTCGAACCATCCCTTCTCGTTCTGGTCGTCGTCGTCGTCGTCGATACGCCCGAAAGTCTCCTCCTATTCGCTTCTCTTTCTTCTCGTTCTCGCTCCCAACTCGCGCAAGACGGACAATGCCATCTCCCTCTCGGCACTCTCTGTAAGCCAACGCAGGACACGTGATATCCTTCATCGCACCCATCGCATAACAACAAATTCCTCTCGTCGTCTCCAGACTGGCACACTGTGCATACGATGTGCTCCGCTGGATCTACGTCATCGTCCTGGTCTTCGTCTTCTTGGTTTCCATTTTGGTTCTTCAAAGGGCAATACAACGGTTTCTCTCTTTGATAGTTGTTGTTGTTGTTCTTATTATTATTGCTCTCCTTCGTCGGCGTGGCATTACTCCCACCGTCGTCGTCGTCGTTATCATCATCATCATTTTCGTCCTCTCCTTTCCTCTCGCCTTCCTTTTCGATCCAGTAAAACCTTCGCTTACACATCGGGCACTTCGTTTCCACTCGAGACCATTCGAAAACGCATTGGAAGCAAAACAAGTGCGAACACGATTCGATGCGTCCTCGTCGATTGGGCACGGATAAACAGATGGCGCACACGTCCTCGTCCGGGAGCGCAGACCAGGCTGGCCACTTCGGTTCCACTTCCCTTTCGACGACCGCCGGCGCCATCGTCGTCGTCGTCATCATCATTACCCTTTTGGTTCGCTTTGGCGCTTTTTTGTACCACCCCGTGTGCGTTTATGTCCTTCTTCTTCTTCCCAACGAACAATAATACTAATACTAATGAATTTTTGCCTCTCTTCTTTTGTCTTTTCTTTTTTTGGAAAAAAAAAAATGGTGAACTCCTTTCTTCTTCTTCTTCTTCTTCTTCTTCTTCTTCTTCTCCAAAAAGAATGCCAAAAAAATCGTCCTTAAATTAAAATACAAAAACGCAACAACTCTTCTTTGTCCTCCTCCTCCCTTCTTCTTCTTCTTCTTCTTCTTCGTCGTCTTCTCGTGCATGAGCAAAAGTCGCGCCGCGCTGCGTTGTTTCCTGCCGCGTAGACGACAAGAGCAGCATTCTTATTCGATCCAAGAAGGTCTTCTTCATCTTCTTCGATACCAGCGACAGTTTTCTTCCTTCGCCTCCTCCTCCTCCTCCTCCTCCTCCGCCTTCTCCTCGTCCTCGCTCCGCGAACGTTCGAGGACGATGACGATGATGATGATGCATTTTTCTTCAACGACTCCGCAGCGCAGATGTTTCGATGAATTCGTTCGCGCGCGGACGATACCCAAAGAGTGGTGGAAAGGAATCTCGAAGCGAGGACGCGGGAGAATCGAAAGGAGCCAGTTTTCGTGCGCGAGTTATAATAGTAGTAATAATAATACCAACAACAATAACGACTGTAGCGATAATACCAACAAGAACGAGAGCGACGCGACTCCAGTAGCCAGCACGGAAGACGCGTACGTTCGTCAGAAACACAAAGGCTTGACGATGTGCGTAGAAGGAAACATCTCCTCTGGAAAATCCACCTTTCTCTTTGAAGTGATTGGGGGTGAAAACTCATCGTTAAAACAAGATGCATTCGTCGTACCAGAACCGGTGGAAAGTTGGCAGAAAATCCCAGGTGCGAGCATCGATGGCGAGAATAACGTGTTAGAAGCGTTTTATAAAGAACCGGAAAGGTACGCGTATACGTTTCAGAACTACGTCTTTATAACGAGGTGCTTGCAATACAACGCGTCGAAAGATTTTAAACAAAAAGAGAATAATCAAAGCCGATTTCGAGTGTGCGAACGATCTATATTTAGCGACAGGAAAGTGTTCGTGGACTCCTTGATGGATGCGAAATGGCTGACGAATATGGAGTTTCATTTGTATAACTGTTGGTTCGACGCGTTAGGGGATGAGTCCTTGGTACCGGACGCGTTTGTGTATTTAAGAGCGTCTCCAGAGACGTGTAAAAGACGGTTAGCATTTCGAAGTCGAGGTGAAGAGAGTGGAGTGACGTTGGAGTATTTGCAGCAGCTGCACGAGAAACACGAGAATTGGTTTCGGGAGGACGATCGAACGGACTTAGCGCCGAAAGAGATGACGGACAACGTCCCGAAAGAGTTGAAGGATATGGTCAAATTCATCGAGATTACGTTGAGCGGGAAGAAGACATTCCCGTTCGTGCCGGTTTTAGTGGTCGACGGTGATAAAGATTTCGACGTCGCATTGGATGTAGAGAAGAAAGAGATGTACGCGAACAAAGTGCGATTGTTCCACAAGTTTGTTTCGGAATTTTGTAAGCGCTAATTTACTAGTTTCTTATTATACAAATCATTGATGAAAGACATACGTACAGTGGTAGGTACCAGGTACCGGTACCATGGTATGGTACATACGTATGCATACCACCTAACAACTACCTCTAACTCACTTTACTATTTTATCTTCCGCCGATATCAAAGATGCCACGGATATTTTCGCCGCGGTAAGTTTCCCCGTATCCGTCCACGTACACACGACATCGTTTTTATCGCCGAATTTCGCACCACCAATGCCAACCACTCTCGCGTCGTTTCGAAACGTGAACCCGCCGCCTAATTTCCCCTTTTCATAACTGCCACATAAAATTTCGTAATCCAATGACGCGACGCACACGAAGCCTTCGATGGTACGAGGTGCATATAATCCAGTCACTTCATATTTCGCACAGTTCTTCCATCTGTACCTCGCCGTCCATTTTCTCGGGTCGATCACAGATACCATCCTTTCTTTACCGGCGCAACACAAGACTGAGTTTCCAGAAAATGACGCTCTTTCCAACGCTTGGATTTGGTGCTTCACGTTGTCGCTCCCGACTTGCTTCACGCGACCAACTTGACCGTTCTTCTTATCGACCCTGTGGTCATACACGACCACTTCGTTGTTCTCTCCTATACACAGAACCGACTGATTGGAATGTGGTGTTTCCATGTGCGCGATAGATGTTGGTAACTCTAACAAATTAATCGTTCGAACCACTCTGTCTTGCTCGAACCAATCGATTGTGCGAGTCCACAATTTGCACACGGCGATGTTATTTTCTTCCCGAGGACAAAACGAAAGTCCAGCCCAACCTGGAGATCCTAACGTCCCGAACGTCCCGTAATCCTTATACAATTTCGGCGTAGCTTTGTATAACAACTCTGCTTTTTCCTCTGCTACTTCTTCTTCTATATCCCCGCTCTTCGTCTTGGGAACTTTGCACACTGTCAGGCGCCCAGTCGCGTCCACCGTCGCCACGCGCATATTAACATTCTCTTCTTCTGCGCCCTCTCTAATTTTCAAGCACATGATTTCGTACTCCTGTCCTTCAAACGTTTCAATCATTTTCGTTTCGTGTTTTGTTTTTCCTGTTCTTCGTTTCCGTTTCTTTCCTTCTTCTTCTTCTTCTTCTTCTTCTTCGTCATCGTCTCGAGGAATACTGGCGTTCGTCTTCCCCAACGTCGCCGTCGTGCGCGCAAAGTTTACGTTTCGTTTAAACACGCTTCCACTGTTGGCAATGATCGCCGTGCAGAAATCTTTATCCTTGCTCTCTCTCTCGCTCGTTCGTTCCACTTGGCATCTCGTCGCCATGTGCGCGTGTCCAGGGGAGATGTATTCGTGGTCGTCCGCGAATTTCGGGAAGAGTCGCAAATCGCATCGCGTTAAACTGTTCACGGAGACGACCGCCGTGTTATTTTTCCTGTCCCCGCTGAATGCATCGGAATAACACGATGCGTTCGACTGTTTGACTCGCGTCGAGGCGATTGAGTTTTGCCCGGGAGTTCGTTTGGGTGATGGCATGCCGCGTTGGGGTACCGACCCGTTTTAATAATATCAACAACCTTTACGGGAGCATACAAAATGAGGAGAAACCAGACGAAAAACGAACGAAAAAGAAGGAAGGGATACACATCATCCGTGGATTAAATTAAAGATCTTTCTCTTTACCATTTCAACAAGCACGACGCCCAGGTCAGACCGGCGCCAAAGCCAGCCATGGCGACGACGTCCCCTCTCTTCACATTACCACTCTCGACGGCTTCGCACAAAGCCAACGGGACGGACGCCGCGGACGTGTTCCCGTACTCCGCGATGTTTGATACCACTTTATCGTCTCCTAAACCTAACCTTTGCGCGGCGGCGTCGATGATTCTTTGGTTCGCTTGATGCAAAACTAAGTGATCGATTTCCTCTGGCTGCATATTTGCGTTTTTTAAGCTCTCTTTGATAGTCATCGGTACCGCTCTAACGGCGAATTTGAACACGTCTTGGCCATTCATGCCAATATTATCGTACGACGTGAGTTCACCGGCTTCTGAATCGGACTGCCAGACTTTGCCCGCTTTCGCTCCGCAAACTTTTGCAGTCAGATGATGGTTCTGTGATCCATCGCTGTGCATGTCAAACCCTAACAAAGAGCACTCTTCCACCTTGCTCGTGGCCGTTAGCACCACCGCGCCGCACCCGTCGCCGAACAAAATGCATGTCCCTCGGTCTCGCCAATCCACATATCTGCTCAAAACGTCCGCACCAACTACTAACACGTTCTCATACCCACCTCCTCTTATGTAATGCATACCGTTGACTAACCCAACGACGAATCCCGAGCAGGCGGCGGTTAAATCGTACGCCAATGCGCCTTTCGCTCCAATCGCACTTTGTAACAAACACGCCGACCCGAACAAATCATCCGGCGAACTCGTCGCGACGATGATTAAATCGATATCTTCCGGGTTCACGTTGGCCATTTTCAAAGCCTCGAGCGAAGCTTCTTCGGCTAAAGATGTCAGCGTTTCGTCGCCGGAAATAACGTGTCTTTTCCCAATCCCAGTTCGCGTGCGTATCCACTCGTCGTTGGTCTCCACCAACTTTGCCAAGTCATCGTTGGTGATGAATTTCTTTGGCAACGCCTTCCCGACGCCGGAAATTTTCGCGCCTTTGGGCGAGAACGACGCCGTTTGCGACGTTTGACATTTCGTCACGTGTCTTGTTGTTGTTGTTTTGTTCTTCTTCTTCTTCTTCGTGGTGGTGGTGGTGGCGTTCTCGACGCTCCCAACTATGGCACGTCTCCAGGATACTCTCATCATCATCGTCGAAGAACTCATGATGATGGATGAACGATCTCCACTCAATACGCGCGCGAAGTGCGCTTTTGAAGGAATTTCTGAACGACTCCGCCGAGGACGACGACTCGTCGCGTTTACCCGCTTCTTCGCGACCGCGCAGTCGCAGAAGAGAGCGTTCTCTCTTCCCCTCTCTCTCTCTGTGGAGGTGCGCGACGCGTTTATCCACAAAAGAGCACACATTTGCACATGGGGAGAAACCCTAAATACATAAAAGAAGAAGAAGAGGAGGAAAAGTGCTTTCGTTCTTTCATTCTTTCGTTCTTTCTCTCTTGTGTTTGTTGGGTTGGCGGAAGACGATGAGGTCGAGGAGGAGGCCGTTAACAACGAGCGGACGCGCGCGAAGATGTTCCCACCCTCCTCTGCGTCTTCTTCTTCTGGCGTCGTGTCTTCTCGCGTGGAGCGGGTTTGACGACGGCACGACAGCTTCGGCGAAGAAAATTGCATCATCATCATCATCATCATCATCATCATCATCATCGTCGTCGTCGTCGTCGGAATCAAATCAGTTTGGAATATCCAACACCCCTTTTGGTACCTGGCAGGAGGTCTTCACCGCCGCCCCTTCTCGAGCGGAAGAATCTATCAGAGACGGTATTTCTCCTCCGATTAAAATATACGTGTATAACGACGCGGATGTGAGAAAACTCTTGTTCCCTGGGAAAGAGACGCAAGCGTACAAGTCTGGAGTGTGCGGGATGAAGATGTACGGGAGTCAAGTGCACATCGCGGATTTCTTGATGAAATCGAAAGAGTTGAGGACGGAGAACCCGTCAGATGCGGATTTTTTCTTCCTACCCGGATGGCCGAAGTGCATGTTGGACGCGCCGCCGAGTGGGGCTGGATTAACCGACGACGAATTAGCGAAGAGGTTGAACGGCATCATCGCGAAGTTGCCTTATATTAAGAAATCGGGGGGGAGAGATCACGTTTTCGTGTGGCCGAGTGGGAGAGGACCAACGTTGTATAGGGATTGGCGGTGTAAAATACCTAACTCGATATTTTTAACTCCGGAAGGGTTTTATACCGATCCGTATAGAACGTTAGCGCCATATTTTGATCCTTGGAAGGATGTCGTCTTGCCGGGATTTATGGACGGTAGGAAAGATTCGTATTTAGGAACAAACAAGAGAATAAGTGAGAGGACAAAGTTAGCATCGTTTGCAGGGACCGTACCAGATGGGCAACAGTTGAAAGGGGACGATAAACACGTCAAAGCGCACCCAAGAGAACGATTATTGAAACTGTCAAAAAAGTATCCTGAAGATTTGCTCGCGATTTCGGGTCGGACGCCAAAGTACGCGGAGATTTTAGGAGATAGCAAGTTTTGTATCGTTCCCAGAGGGTTATCACCCTGGACGTTGAGAACATACGAAACTTTTTTCGCCGGGTGCGTGCCGGTGATTATTTCCGATTCAGTGAGGTTACCGTTTCAAGAGTTTTTAGATTGGTCATTGATTTCCATTAAATGGCCCGAAGCCAAGATCGACGAGTCTTTGTTGACGTATTTAAAGAGCATTCCGGACGAAGAGATTGAGAAGATAGTTAGAAGAGGGGTGCAAGTGAGGTGCGTGTTCGCGTACCAAGCGGATGCGACGAAATGCAACGCGTTTTCAGCCATCATGTGGGCGTTAAGTTTGAAAGATCGAAACGTAGCGAGTACCAGCGAATGGGCTCTCAGAGACGAGATGTGAGACCTGTGGAGAGAGAAGTAAGAAAATCACTTCTCGACATTAATTTCAACTTTTTGCCAAAACGTAGTAAATAGGTCTAAATAGCCATTTAATCGAACACTGTTAGTATTTGTATTACATTTCTGTACGTAGGTATGCGTTTATACATAATTGTGATGCGTAACTAGTGTGAGATTCAAATTTCGCTGTTTTGCGTTTCTACATGCATTGCTCTAAAAATCTATGCCGCCCTATCGCTTCCATGCTGTTTTCTTCCCATGTACTCGGCCATTCTAATTGCGTTTTCTATGTCTTTATTTTGCTTTCTCTCACACGACTGAGCTTTTTCCAAAGCTCTCACGGCTTCTCCGTACCGTTTGAGCGCGTGTAAAGCTAATCCTACTCTAAAATTCCCTTTGACGTTCTTTTCGTCCAGCGAAACGCTTCGTTCAGCCTCTTTCAAAGCCTCCTCTAATCTTCCGAGTTTCAAGAAACATGCCGCTCTGTTCGAGTGTATGATTGATTTATCCGCGTCCAACTCGGTATCTTGCAGCGAAAGCTCGTAGTGCGCGATTGCAGAGCCGTAATCGCCAGTTTTGAATGCCTCGTTACCCTTCGCCTTATTTGCCACGCGCCTCTCCTCTTTCGCTTTCGCTTCGGCTTCTTCCACGGAATTCGCGTTGAGTTCTCTTGCCGTCGTTGGGAATTCGTCTTTGCCACGTATGACGCGTTCGGTTAGAATTTCGCCGTTCACAAACCTCGTGACGTGCTGCCTGACTCTGCTACCGCCGCCGTCGTCTTTTTCATTCTTCTCCTCCTTGAATTCATCACCATCAACATCCACGACGTGAATGTTCTTCCCATCTAACATGTTCTCATCGGTAAACACCAACGATAAACCAGTCGTGGTGGCGTGATAAATCGACCCAATCGTATCTCTCGATGGAAACAACAAAGTAACATTTTCACACTCGTCTATTTGCGTCGTCTTCGTCGACGCCGCGCCGCTTTCAAATGTAATCTCGCAATTGTTACAGTTCCAAATCTCCATCGTCGACGTCTTTACACTTCCCGCGCAAGAAATCGTCGTATCCTTGGCACTTTCGATGAACAACTTGATCGGTTTCGCGCATTTCTTTATCTCGTATCGACATTTTGCCACCTCGCGAAAGTGCAACGATTTCGAGTTGTGTTCCAACTCTTCTGCACGAATCGCTTTTGTCACCTCCGTTTCTTTCTCAATCACGAATCTTCTCGACATTTCTTTATCTTCCGATTGTTTCCATCTCTCTTTCGCTTCTTTCAGCATGCGCTTCTTCTCGTTTTGCGCGTTCCTCGCCTTCTCATCCATCTCATTCGATATGGTCGCGCGTTCCATGTGCTTCTTCAACGCCTCTTCTTCGCGTTCGATTTTGCGCACCTCTTCCTTGGTGAACGCGTCCCATCTGTCGTGATATTTCGCCGAGGACCGATCGTCGTCGTCGTTTGCTGCTGCTGCTGCTGCTGCTGCTACCACCGCCGCTGCTCCTTCTTCTTCGCCCATTTTTTCTCGTCGTCGTCGTCGTCGTCGCCCACTTTTACGACGACGATGAAATATGATGATGCGAGATGATTTTTTATTATTTGTTTTTTTGGAGGAGGAAAAGTGTTTTTGAACGTTGTTGAAAAGAGAGAATTTTTTTTTTTGTCATTTTTTTTTACGAAGGCGAAGAAGAAGAAGAAGACAACGTTTTGATTATTGAGAGTGTGTTTTTTTGGCACGTTTTTTCTACTATCTACACACACACACGCACACACGCGAAGAAAAAAATACACGCGCGATTTTGAAAGAAGAAGAAGAAGAAGACGAAGACGATGAACAAGGACGAAAGAGAAGAAGAAGAAGAAGAAGAAGAAGAAGAGTCGACGCTCCTCCGCGAGCTCGTCGCCGCCGGGGAATCGTTGGCGACATCCGTGGCGCGCGCGGAAGAGAAACTCGCGACGCAAAGAGTGGCAAACGACCGGCTTCGGACGATCGTCGAGCAGCTCGCGACGGTGGCGAGAGAACGAGAGAGGGAAGCGCGAGAGATGGAAGTCAAAGTGGCGGAAATGAAACTGAAAACCAGCCTCGGGGAGATGCGCGCCGAGGCGACGACGCGAGCGGAGAAAATGCGAGACGTGGAACTCGCTGCGTGGTTGAAGAGAGACGATAAAAGAACGCTCGAGTCGCGAGAGAAGAGACGAAAGGAGGACGCCGAGGGCGCCGAGGGCGCGCGCGCAACGACGACCGCGTTTTTGGAAGACGAAGACGAAGAAGAAGAAGAAGAAGAAAAAGAAGAAGAAGAGACTCCATCGCACGTGGAGGAAGAAGACGAGCGCTGGCTGAGGCGCGCGAGAGAAAAAGTGCGAGAAGCAACCGCGAGGTACAGAGTCGAGTTCGTCGAAAGAGAAACCACGGTGCAAAAGACGCACGACAAAATGTCTTCTTATTAGAGGACGAGTCGACGACATGAGACACAAGGCGTCAAAGAACATCCAAATAAAGTACGTACTACTACATTTGTTGCAACTCAATTAAAAAAAAACTCTCGCTACTCCAGACAAAGCCAGAAGAAGAAGAAGAAGAAGAAGAAGAAGAAGAAGAAGAGCGCCACATACTAGTACCTCCTCCATGTCTAAAAAGAGCATCGTTCTACG
>MDSZ01174259.1_pt1 | contig 13383 bp, 25 predicted proteins | sample 811201 | NCBI WGS metagenome assembly MDSZ01 (sample SAMN05326647, study PRJNA326480) | marine metagenome | isolation source: seawater | place: Indian Ocean: North | collected 2010
GATCCGCTGCACCGAGCCCTTACGCCGGCCGGCGCGGATGTCGTTGATCAGCAGATTGAAGGGGTTCTTGTCGCCATTGTGGGTGCTGATCACGCGGACTTTGCCGCCCCAGATCAGCAGCGCCAGTGCGGCCTTCAGCAGTTCGCCGAGCTGGTCGTGGAACGCGGCCTCATCGATGACCACCACACCCTGTTTACCCCGAAGGTTTGCGGGCCGGCTGGATAGGGCCACAATGCGGTGGCCGCTGTCCGGGAACCGAATCGTGAAGGTCTTGATGTGCTTGTCGTCGCTGTCGTCTTCCCACAGCCCCTCCTCCACGGCACTGGCACCGCGATTGAACACGCGGGCCCACAGGGCGCAGGCCTCCACGTACTCAATGGCCATGTCCTGGTTGTAGCCGATGTAGTACACGTTCTGCCCACCCGCGGCCTTACTGGCGGCGGCGATTAGCACGTCATCCGCTGCCTCGGCCCAGGTGAGCCCGGTTCGCCGGCTTTTTTCGCTGACTTTCAGTTGGCTGTCGTCAGCAATCCAGGCCTGCTGATAAGGCAACAACACCGGCGGCGGGGCGTCGGCGTTGGCGGTTGGGGCGTTAGAAAGCGGGTTATTTGGCACTACGCAATCCCCAGCAGTTCACGGCGCAGATCGTTGACCACCTCCGCAGACAGCCCCCCGCGCCTGGCCACTTCCGCCGCCTTTTCGGCGGCTTCACGGGCCACTTCCTTGCGCACTTCCCGCGCCCACTTTTTCTGATTGATGGTCATCCGGCCCAGATCCGCGAGCGCATGACTGATCGTTGCCATATGCTTCGCGGCTTTCTCCGGCTCATGTTCGGCCCGGCTCAGCGCCAGGGTGATCTGCATCAGCTGGTTCTGAACCATCTGGGAGGTGGCGCCCATGAGCGCGCCCTTGGCGTCCTCGTCCGACTCCGCCCAGGCCTTGGCCATCTCCGTGCTCTTGCGCACCGCGCTCATGGCCTCATCGAACTCGTCTTGCAGGGCGCTGCCGTACCGATGCACGGCCGATCGGGACAGCTTGTAGCCCTTCTCGGACAGCCAGCGAGTGAGTCCCTCGTAGTCCTGAAATCCGCTCGTCACCAGCCGCTCGTTCAGCTCGTCCCTCAGCTCCTGCGGCAATTCGTAGACTTTCGAACGCGGGGGCATGGTTACACTCCCGGCCGGGGCGCGGCCACGCCGGGCTGCCGGGCACGGCCCTCGGCAACGTCACCGCCACGGGCGGTCAGGGTGATGATCCAGCCGGCCCGGGGCTGCTGGCAGATCACCAGCCCCTGTTCTTCCAGCCAGGAGAAGTCGGTGTGGAGTTTGTCCCGGCTGACGTGATGGCCGTAGTGGGCGGCCAGCTCATCGCTCAGGCTGTACTCATTGGCGGTGAACATTTCGCGCCGCGAGAGGATCCGCAAGATCCCAAGCCGGCGACCTTCGGTCTGGAAGTCCTTGTAATTCACTGGCCCTGGCCTCCTTTCTGGTTCAGCAGGTATTGATTGACCATCGACAACTGATGCGAGAGCGCGCGCATCTGTCCGCTCACGCCGGACAAGTCCTCCGCCACGTCATTCAGGCGGTCGTAGACTTTCGACAAATCCTGGTGCGTTGGCGCCCCCTCCAGGCGGCTCTCGAACACGTCTTGCCGTCGCTCCGAGCGAGAGATGCGCTCCTCCAGGTGGCTGCAGGCGTTCTCCATGTCCCGACGGACCGTGTTGATGGCGCCGGCGTTGGCCTTGGATTTGTTCGTGACGTGGGTGTAAACGGCGAGTGCTGCCAGCCCCAAGAGCTGCAGCACTCCCATCCAAAACTTCGCGGCGCTGTAGTCAAACTGCGACAGGTCCATGGGCTCCTCGGCGGTCGTGGTCGTTTTGGCACTCAACGCAGCGCACAGCGCGAGGATTGGCGTTGAGACGGGCATCGCTCAGTGCCTCATCGCAGTCCAGACAATAACGCTGGCCGCCGATCTCAAGCGGCGGCTCCAGGTGACACTGCAAGGTTTGTTCAATACCGGCGCGAGTCAGCCGTTCTGTCAGGGCCTGCGCCTCTTCAAACTGTTTTTCATCCATGGCGTCAGCCCTTGGGTTTCAGGAATTTGTCCAGCAGCCCGCTGCCCGTGGCATGCTGCGTGATCTTCTCGGCAGAACGGCCGATCACGTAGCCGCCCAACCCCAACTTCATCAGCCCGAACAGCGACAGAATCGCGTCCTCCGACAGGTTGGGTGGCGTGTACCCGAACCAGTAGCCACCAATCAGGACGCCGAACCAGATCATCGTTAACGGCCGCCAATTTCGCTGTAACCAGCTTTCACCCCGGGCTTCGGCCTGTACGACCTGGCCCCGGGTTTCGATACGGGCACGTTCCAGATCCGCTTCCAGCCCCTTGATCTTCAGCAGTGCGGCTGGGTCACGCCGCAGCTCGGCCTCAATCGCCTCCGGCGTCTCCTCAACACCCAGCGCCTGTGCAATCAGGCCACCAACCGCACCTCCGGCCGGGCCACCCAAAGCCGCGCCCAACATGGGCGCGGTGCTTGAAATCAGGCTTTTAACGCCATCCCAGCTCCAGTCCATCAGCCCACCATCGCCAATGCGTCAGCAACGGAATGAATGCCCCGGAGGTAGTGAGTCCGGCCCGGCGTTCGGACCGCTGTCAGCAGCTCGCGGCGCGGCGTAGCACCGGGCCGCGCCATGCCAACATGAACCCACTGCCCAAACTCGTGAATGACCTGGTCAAAGGGGACATCGCTCTCGGCGAACCACTGGGCGACCTCCATCGGGCTGTGGCCGACCACCGAAATGTCCGCCGCGCAGCCGTCGATATGCGCACTGGTTGGGCTGCCGCCGATGGCGCGATTGAGATCCGTCGGCCGATAGCCGGAGCTGATAAAGATCGGCCCGAGCGCATCACGGGCCGGCTGCAGCGCCTCCAGGCAGAGGCGTTTGAGGTTGGCGAACACCTCGCTGCCTTCGGCAACGCGGATTTCAATGCCATGGCGCGCAGCCGCTTGGGAGCGGGTGAACTCGTGGAGATAAAAATTGGCGGAAAGCTGTGTCTTTTTCATGCTCCCAGATTAGGGAGCGGGCTGAGAGGGCGGAACCTGCAAGGGTTCGGGTGCTGAATTTTCGGAGAGGCGTTTGGACGATACGGCAGGCGGGGATGGTTGGCAAGGGGCGGAGGCCCGCCCCATGAATCACTTGTCTTCGTTCTCCGTTACCGGAGGAACCAGGGTGTTGAGTACGGACAGCACGTCATTGACCGCAAGGTCAACATCCACGTCCCAGCCGCGCTTGCCATCGCCCACATCAGCCAGGATCTGGCGCAGGCGGGCCTGTCGCTCTTCGAGCAGGGGGGTTAAAGTCTGGATCTGGGCGGTGGTTAGTCGCTCGTTTTTCATACATCACCTCGGAGGTTGTTTATGCCGATTTACCGAAAGTCTGCTACGGCGCCGTTCCTCAAAGATATTGACGAGTTCTACCAGAGGCTGCGTAAAACCCTTGAGGGCAGGCCCCCTTCAAGTGCCTTGGCACCGGAGTACCAGGCCAGTCATGAAGACTTTTCTGAGAACTTCATTTACATCGATCCGCTGGACCTTGAGCGCGATGTGAAGTACTTCAAAGTGGCGGTGGAATCCTGCAGAGAGCTGAAAAAGAAGGAATACCACGCCCAGAAACGTCAGCGCCCGTAGGGGCTCCGGTGGCGCATGGCGTTCAGCCTGCGCCGCCAGTCGTTCCGTTCATTCTCATCCCCCATTTCCTTCAGCCACACCCGAATTTCTGCTGGCGTCCGGTTCATGGTGATCTGCCAGGCTCGAAACCAGCGCTGTTTGTCTCGCTCGATGTCTGCGCGGCGGCCAGGTGGAAGAGTGGCGAGATTCATCCAAACAAATCCTGCTGCCGATCATCCTCCGGATCGCTGTTCAGGATGTTGAGCACTTGTCGATCGGTCATGCCGTACCGTAACGCCAGCTCAGCGAGTTTGGCCCCCTCCTGGCGTTCCCGGCGGATCGCCCGATTGCGGACCTCCCGCCGGATCGCGGCGCCACGGGGCACCTTGATGCGCTCGCGGGCCATATATTCACAGAGCGTCTGAGCGGCCTCAGCGCCAATGGCACTGACCAGGGGGTGATTGTGGACCAGCTTTTCCGGCACCCAGAACTCTGTGCCACCGAACGCATCCATCAGTTTCAGGACAGCCGGCAAGCCAATCACCTCGACCAAGTCCGCCATAGAGTCCGGCAGCAGTTCAGCTTCTGTCATCTCTTCACCTTGAACTTGTTGGGGTCAAGGCCCAACCGGCGCATGTGCGCCTCCCACTTGCGCTGGGCCTCTTCCGGGCTCTCGTCCATGCCCTGTTTTTTCTCCCACGCGGTGGGCCGGCCGTCATCGGCGTCCGCCGCCGGCTTTCGGGCCTCAGGGGCCACGCTCGCCAGCACCTGCTTGAGGTAGTTGTGGTTCTTCAGCGGCCTGTTCTCGCCCCGTTGGCGCTTCTCGTGCAAGCTGCGCACGGTGTCTTGCAATGCGGCGATCAGGCTGTCTCGGTCGGCAATCGCCAGCGTCTCCTGGGCCAGCTTGAGCGCCCGGGCGTTGCTCAAGTCCGACTTTGCCGGGCGGAACAACGCCAGGTATTGCACCAGCGGTCGGGCCAGTGGCCGGCCGAGGCCAGACAGCAGGCCCAGCAGCTCGCTGCCGGCGTCGTCCTGGATGAGCGCGTCCAGGTGCAGGTGGCTGTGGCAAACGGGGCAGCGGCCTAACTTCATGCGTTGCTCCTGGCGTGTTCCAGTTCCAACAGAGCCTCGGCATGGTCATAGTGCTCAAGCACTTGCCACAATGCCGCCCGGTTCCTGCGCCAGTTTTTCGGCAACGCCGGGAACTGCGTTTCCACGTCATCGAGCGTTAGAGACTGGCGCTCCAGGCACCGCTCTAACGTAGCCAGCAGCCTGCGTTTCGACAGCTCCACATCCAGCGCGGCAATCACACCGGTATACTGCTCAACCGTCTTCAGCCAGGCGCACCGCTCAATGCGGTACTGGCGCCGCGCGATCGCGTCGGCGTAGCTCCATGGGGCCTTCAGTTCGGCCAGCAGGGCCTCGATCTTCTGGAGCATGGGCTTGTTGTCGAGGTTGTGGGGCGTTCCCGGGTGCTGGGCCACCCGCCGGCGCGGGCGCTGGCTCCAGCCGACGCGGCGCAGGTGATCCAGAACAGCGCGGCGACCGCTAGCGTCCAGATCTTTGGCCGAATCCACGCCGGCTACCTGGCGCAGCATCAGGCGGTAGGCCTCTTCGTCCATGCCCAGGTCGCGCCGGGCTGCGTGGATCGCGGCCAGCTGTTTGCGGCGTATTTGAACTTGGTTACTCATTTGGGCTCATCTCCCGAACACGCACCACCGCGTAGTTCAGCCCTTGCGGCACGCCAATGAGGGGGTGAGTCACCGTAGGCCTCAATCCCTCACAAATGTTCTCCACCACCGCGCCACACCAGATGTCGGCCTGAAAAGGTCGGCAACCAACCACCACGCCATTGGCATCAACATCCCATTCCAGAAAATCCTGGCCTTGGTCCTCGAAATAGATGGTTTTCATAGTCACCTCCCCGTGCGATGTATTGGCTGCTCATCAGTACCGGACCACCACGCCCGGCAGACGCCCCGGCCGGGGCGTTTCGCTTAGTGGACTTTTCCACCCCGAACGACGTGCATCTCCTCCTGGGCATTCTCAAACTTCTCTTTCAGAAAGCGCCGCAATTCGTCGATCGCCTTCAGGGCCAGCAGGTGCGCCAACGTCGGGTCTCCCTTCTCATAGGGCGTGTTGAATTTGACGTCGAAAACCACGCCCTGGGACATCTCGGTGATAGTGACCGTGGCACTGGCCGGCTGAGGCTGCCCGGCTTTGGGAGTAGCATTAGTCATTGTTCAGAGCCTCTTTCAGAGTCTTGGAGGGTTTCAATCGGGCCGATCGGGATGCGGGGATCTGAACAGACTCGCCCGTCTGGGGATTGCGCCCCGTCCGGGCTGCACGCTCAGTCACAACCAGTTTCCCGATGCCGGGCAGTGCGATCTCCCCGCACTCGACCAGCTGCTCATGGACAATCTCGGTCAGGCCCTCAACAACAGCCGCCATGTCGGCTTTCGTGATGTAGCTCTCGCGCTTGGCTTCGTGCTTCTCAATCAGGGCTTCGATCAGTTGGTTTTTGGTCACAGTGATTTCCTCGGTTTTGGGAGTTGCAGGGTTACAGGGCCGCCACGTCGAGCGGGATCTGACGGTAGGGGCCATCCTGCCCCTGCCGTTCGTAGAAACGCAGATAGCTCTTGGAGCCGGTCACCTGGATCGAATCCATGATGGCCTGCATGGCTTGCTGCCACTTTTCGTCTTGGATGTTCAGGCTGCGCAGGCCCAGCACGCGGGCGGTGCTGATCTTGCCCTCCTTGTCAGTCTGGAAGGCGTGCTCCACCAGGGCCTGAACTTCGGAGCGGCTGCCAGCGGTCCACTCGTGGATGCACTGGTCAATCAGCTCCTTGGCCACCTGCAGGCGCTCATCGAAGGCCAGGTGATCGGCCACGGCACGCTTCACCTGGTACTGGCCATCGAAGCTGGCCAGGGTCACGTTGCCCTTTTTGCCGCCGTAGGTGGTGTCGTACTCCCGGGCGCTCAGCTCCAGAAAGGCTTCGACTTCGCTGGAAATCTCCGCTTTCACCCGGCGCATTTCGGCCTGCAGCGCCTTCACCTTGGCAATCACGCTCTGCACCAGGTCGTCGCGCAGACGGTCGATCTCTTTGATCTGATCCAGAGGCACGAGGTGCCCCCGGGCGTTTCGGCGGAACTGCTCTGCATTCTCTGCTGTGTTCATAAAGGTCAGCCTCATGTGGTTTGGGGTTGTGGGCGGGTGCTGCGCCGGAAACAGCTCAGCCGACCGCGTCGTTTCGGGTGCCGCTGATGGCGCAGCGGCTCGAACGGCCGCACGTTGTTGCGCGGCAGGTTGTCCAGAGCCTGGGCGATCTCCTCGGCCTGCTGCTGGAGCACGTCTTCCCGGATCAGGCGGACGCGCACCCGGGTCTGTGCCGGCAGGAGCGGGAATGGTGCTCCCAGCAGGTGCTCATACCGGGCCGGGTCAGCCAGATATTGGTCCAGGCTCACGCCGTGTTTGTAGAGCATGTTGGCCATGTACTTGTCGGCGTAATGCTCCAGATAGGCGGTGGAATGCATCATTTTGGCTGCCCTCCCTTGGGGTTGTTGGGGCAGTTCTGGCAAACGCGCCAGACCCGCATCGCCATTGGGTTATGCGTCGGTACCGGGCGGTCCCGATACTCCCGGCACTGCTCAGTGCTGATCGCTTTGCCTTGCGCTGGGCAAGAGATGCCGTCCAGCGCGTCTAGTATCCTGCGCTCCATCTTTGCTGTGCTCGGGCTGGGATAGCGGTTTGCCAGCAACAGCGACACCGCCGTGCGGCTGATGCCGATGCGCTCGCCGGCAATCGTGCGGTTGGAAGACTCCACTTCTTGGGCAAGCAACTGAATCCAGTGAGGCGGCTGTTCGCCCCAGTTCGAGAGGTCAACTTTGCGGCTCACTCGTCCACCTCCTCTGTCTGCGGGTTACGGCGGAAGACAACCTCCCCGGTGTTGGGGTCATACAGCTGTTTCAAGCGCTGAATCATCGGAGCTCTCGGGCCAGTCCAGCGAGAAGGCACCAGGCGATAGCGCGCGGGTGTGCGTGGTCCTCCTGGCCGCGTGGTGGCCAGATACCCAGCGCCGGCGAGCATCAAGCAATAGTCCTTCGCGGTGCTCTCCGCGACGGGGTGCTCGGGCGTAGACGCCGCACTGGCCAGGTCCCGGGCGGTAAACTCGCCAACGATCTTGATCGTCCGCCACATCTGCTCCCGGCCTCGGCCTTGAGTGACTTCGGTTCCGTCTTTTCGGACACGCGGCGCTTCCAGGCCGCAGTCTTTGACCAATCGGTACTCAACGGCTTTGCCCGGAACCCGTTCGACTGCCTCCAGATAGCCGGCAGCGCTCAGCCCGATGATGTATTCTCGAACCCGCCCCCTGGGCGCCCACTCGGCGCCCAGCTCCCAAACTTTCCTCACGGTTATCGAATCGCCCGCTTTAGCCAGTTTGCGTATGGCTTCCCACATGCTCTGGCGATCACATTTAGGGCCTTGCGCAGCAAGGTGTACCGGCTTTCGTGTCGTGTTCGCCATGCTCAGTACCTCCGCGCCGGCGGCTGGCCAGTGTGGATGGTGCGCTCGCCCCAGGTGTCGAGATCGACGTAGGTCCAGTTGTTCGCCAGGGCTTCGCTGTGAATCCGGTAGAGATTGACTGCAATTCGGCGCAAGCAACCTTTCACGCGGGTGCGCACCGCCTCTAGCAGGTCCTCGCCCATCTCAACATCGGGATAGCTGGATTGCGCCAGCTCGATCACATCGCCCAGGCTCGCTGCCTGAGCGGGCACCCATTCCAGCACCCGGTTGTGCAGTCGTTCCAGCCGTGTCATCGAGGCCGGCACACGCTCCTCACCAATCAAGATCAGAGTGCCCTGGCTGGCGTTGTAGATATCGGTCAGGACATTGGCGGCGGCCTTGTCGATCACGTACTGCACGTCGTCGATGATGATCGGTCTGCCGGAGCGGCTGAGCTGCTCAGCCACCTGGTCGACCATTTCGCTGAGCGTTTTCATCGGGATAATCCCCATCTCCCGCAGGATGGCGAGCAGGAACGCTTTTTTGGTCCAGCTTTCCCGGCATTCCACGTAGTACGCGCGATGCAGATTGGCGGCGTACGCAGCTGCCAGGCTTTTCCCAAAACCACTCGGGCCATACATCACCACCAGGCCAGGCAGCTCCGGGGGCCGGTTGGTGGCACTCTCCACCGCTTGGGCCAGCAAGCCCACGTTGGTCAGTGGTACAATGGTGTTGACGCTCATATAACAACTTCCTTTGGCTTGTTGCTTGGGTGTCATGGCCATGCGCTCACATGGCCCGGCGGGCGCTGACGGATTTTCCGTTGGCGCTCGCATCCATTACGCGCTTGATAGCGCGGTATCCGGGGGTTGATGGGTAGGTCTCCCACCAGGTCTGCTCTCGGTTGCTCAGGGCTTCTCCAGCACGAACCCGCTGATCGAGCTTCTGCCACAGCCGATAACGACTGATTCCGTCTTCGGGGATCGTGAAGTCGTCCTGCTGGTGGGCGGCCGCCAGTTGCTTCGCTTTGGCCCGCCCCGCCTCAATCAGGCGCTGGGTGTCGACATTGTCGGCAACAGGGTCGAGAGTTCGGATCTCCACATCCTTGCCGGTGATGGTCTTGGCCTTGGTCGTCAGGCGTTTCAGCTGGCCCTTCTCGCGCTTATCCGCCGCGCGTTGCAGTACCGTACGCGGGAAGGCTTCCGTAGCGTTTCCGTTCAGCGCGGCCTCGCCGATCATTTCGCCCTCGAGGGTGAACACGCCGACCGCAGAGGTGTCTCGATAGTCCCAGGCCACCTTCACTTCCTCGCCGTGGAAGTCCCGAAGCGCGTCCAGGAAGTAGATGCCACCGTTAATACGAACCTCACCACGGTGGGTCTTGCGTACCTCCTGAGGCCGAATCAGCGATGCCACCAGGTCTGCCGGGGCAGTGATTGCCTCGAATCCCTCAGCCTCGGCATCTGCCCAGGCTTCCATGGGGCTCTGATGACGCAGGCGACCGGTCTGCACGTCGCGAATTTTGCGCAGCCCGCTGTGCGGCGTGTGGTTGTAACGCTCGACTGCGTCGTTCAGGCGGTCGAAGAACTCCTGGAACGTCGGGATCAGAACCGGCTTCAAGCCCTGCTTGATGGCCTTCCGCGACAGTTTGTGCACCTTGGTCGCCGCTTCCGGGTCCATGTCGGCACCGATGTAGCTGTCGAAGTCTTTGGCGAGCCGGACCAGGGCGGTTTTATGCGCCCGTTCCACAACGCCCCGCGCCTGCGAGTTGTAGGGCAGCGAGTGAGTGATGGTGCCGCCCAGACGATCAACCACCTCGTACACGGCGGCGTTGTCGAAACCACTGCCGTTGTCCACATAGAACAGATTGAACATCCCGGCGTTGGTGATGCCGTGGCGCAGCGCATCGAGCGTGGCCACGGTGGATTCCGCCAGGTTGATGGCAAAGCCCGTAATCCTGCGGGTATACCAATCCAGCACCAGCGTTACCTCCGGGCGGAAGGGCTGGCCGGTCAACGGATTCAGCACCTCCGCATCGAACGTGTGCCCATCCGCCACCCACACATCGTTGGGCCACATGTGGTCTGTTTTCCGGCGCTTGAAGGCCTGCAGCGCCTTCAGCTCACGCGGCCCCATTCGTCCGCGCTCACGCGCCTCCGGGCTCAGCTTTTTCAGCCAACGACGGACCTGGTCAATCGATGGGTGAGGCGGCTCGGTTTCCTCCACCAGACGCCTGTACGCGTCCGCGATGCTCGGCTTTTGAGGGCGCTGATACCGTGCCAGGAAGTCCGGCGCCCAGGGCGGCACCGACATATCCGGCTTTCGGCGCCGTGGTGCCAGAGCACGCTCACCGTGCCGGCGGAAATCGGAGATCCAGCGTTTCAGGGTTCTCTCCGACAGCGTGCGGGTCGGCGACTTCCGGTCGTTGGCACGCTCCACTCGCTCCGCCAGGTAGGGCGATAGCTCACCATTGCGCGCGGCACTGACTAGCGTCCGGATGGCCTGGGCCTGAGTCGTCACCTGAGTCAGGCGCTCGATCTCTCGAACAAAGGCCACTCGGGCGGCCATGACCGCCAACTGATCGTCGTTCAGATCCTCGTAGCGGGCTGGCTCCCGTTCGTGCTCAGGCTGGGACGTCTCCAACAGATCGTCACCGCTCCCGGCGTTGGTTAGGGCGCGCGCCAGAATGGCCTCTTGTGTTACCTGAGGGAGGCTGGAGAAAGAGAACTCCATAGCTTTGCTGCCCTGGCGCTTTCTGCCCTGGCAAGCATTTTTGAGAAAGTCCCTCGCCCTGCGGTCAGAGCCAGGGATGCCATCCAGACCGGCAAGTTCAGCTGCCGTGTACCACTCCTGAACTGGCAAAACATCCCGACAGCTCATGCAGCACCTCCGGTGAATAGGCGGGGGCTCACACTTTCGCTATGGTTAGAGGTGCCAACCAAACCAACCAGCAGAAAAGGAGCCCCCATGACAACTTTCGAAAATGACGCCGCATACAACGAAGGCATGAAAGACTTGCCCCCTGCAGCCAGGGCGGCAATCGACCAGCTGAGAGACATAACCAATGCCCAGACCGACTTCATCGCTTACCTCCTGGTTCAACTTCAGAGGAAGGGCGTTCTGTCAGATTCAGAGGTGCATCAGATGATTGAGCGCTTTCGACAGCACTATGGCGGTCGTCACGGATTTGACGAGCACGCTCCATTAGCCGAGTCAGTTGCCGACGTGTACGGCGCTCAGCGGCTTGAGCTATAGCGTTTTTATTCACTCCTCATCCCCCATCAGGCGTTTCAACTCCTTCATCTCCTGCTGCAGCCGATCCTTCATCTGCTGCAGCTTCCCGTACTGCGCCGCCAGCGCCTCACGCCCGTAGGCCACCCGACCCCCGCGCATGTGAACCATCCAGTCTGTGAAGGCGTGGGACTGACACACCTCCTCCAGCAGGGGCACTCGGTAAAGCGGGATGTTGTGTTCACCTCGGGCGGGGCTGGACCAGGCATCCAGCATGTGCTTTGAGACGTCATCCCCAGACAACCGGCTCATCTGCATGGCAATCTCGTGCCGATCTTGCGGGCAGTTTTTCAGCACGGAGGCCACCAGTTCGCTGACCTGAGCGGCATAGTTGCCGCTGCCTGGCGCCGGATGTACCGGCTGCGGAACCTCAAAGAGGTCAATTGTGGCGGTGTCTTTGACGCGTCTCATGGTTAAGCGCTCCGGGCCATTTGACAGTGCGCGATAGCGTTAGATTTTGTATGCTCATGGCATACACTCGGTTTGCGCTCCCCATGGTTGGGGCGCTCTCTGAGTGGTGCGCCGTCCGGATGCCAGCGGTCGGGCCAGATATCCCTGGGAGCCATATCGAGTTTCCGGGCAATGGCCCGCTCAACACGCGGGTACCGGACGCGCTTTGCGTTATGCACGGACTGCCTGGGAATGTTTAGCTCCACGCCAATTTGGGCCAAGGAAGATCCGCGCAGCCGGAGCTGGAATTTAACCCACTCCCAAAGCTGGTCTGGATCGGTCGGAATCTTGGTTTTCATGCGTCACCTCTGTGGCGTTTTTTTGGGGTGTCTATCGGTTCCTTGGAACTAAACATAGCGAATATATATTCGCACATCAAGCAGAAAAACACGCGTCCGTTTCTATTTTCCTCGCAGGGCGCGCAGATTTATTTAACTTTTAAGGTATATCAATGACTTACAGAGAAACGGACACGAATAGTCAGAAAGATGGGGAGCGTCCGTTTCCCTCAGAAGGAATCGGACACTTCAAAGAAAGGCTGAGAGAGAGTATTTCCTCGCACAGTTTGCGAGGATTTTCTAGGCTGTGCGGCTTATCGGAGGCCACCCTGCGCAGTTATCTGTCGGGAGACACCTACCCAACATTAGATAGGCTGGAACTGATATCTTCTGCGGCAAACGTTGATCCTGAATGGTTGGCATTTGGTAGAAACAAAGACCAAGCCGAGGTAGAGCCTGTTGGAATGGAAGACTACGCCTTCGTTCCTCTCTATGACGCCCAGTGCAGCGCAGGTGCCGGCTCCTGGAATGAGAACTCAAGGGTGCTCACTTACCTTTGTTTCACAAGATACAGCTTGAGAAAGCAGGGCTTAACACCGGAACACCTTTCAGCCATCCGCATAGATGGCGATTCAATGGAAACAGAGTTGAGTAGTGGCGATACGGTCCTGATCGATCACACCAGGACGGCCATAGAGGGAGAGGGAATATACGTTTTACGTTTCGATGGCCATCTCTACGCGAAGCGCTTGCAGCGAAACTTTGATGGCGTAACTATCATCAGCGCTAACAGTGACTACGCGCCGGTAAACGTACCGAAAGATAGATTGAATGAGTTAGAGGTGGTAGGAAGAGCTGTATGGTCAGCGGGGTGGTTGTGAGTAATCCTGGCTGATCTTAATCGGTGAGCATCCTATGCCAAATATCGCGCCGTTTTTAACATTGGCAATGTTTTTTGCGCTTTCTCTGTGTGGCGCTACATTTGGCACTACTTTCATTCCTTATGGCTCGACATCCCTTCTGCCATCTCGTTTCCGCTCATTTTATCCCACTTCTTCTCGCTTATTCTTCTGGTGCCAAAGACACTGCTAACTCACAGCTTTGGGGAAATTATCGATTCAATCCGGTACCTTGAAAGACGCGTTAACAGCTGGTGAGCGTCGTTGTGCCCGCCAATTTACTGATCAGCCAGTGAA
>MDSZ01150660.1_pt1 | contig 13381 bp, 19 predicted proteins | sample 811201 | NCBI WGS metagenome assembly MDSZ01 (sample SAMN05326647, study PRJNA326480) | marine metagenome | isolation source: seawater | place: Indian Ocean: North | collected 2010
CACCGCGTCCTCGCCGACCGGGGCCGTCTGGTCATAGAGCTTGTCGATGGCCTCGGCGTGCCAGATCAGCGTTTTGATGGTCTCAGGAATGTCGATGGTGGCGCAATCACGAACCGGCTTGCCGGAATCGATCGATTCCAGGACCGCCAGCTCGTGCCTGTTGCGGCGGATCAGCTTGGCAAGCCTGATCAGCACCGCCTTGCGGTCGGCCGGATGAAGGCAGCGCCAGCGCCCGTCATCAAAAGCCTCGCGCGCCTTGCCGACGGCGAAATCGACATCTTCCTAATTGCAGGACGCCACCTTCGCCAGCAGCGTCCCGGTGGCCGGGTTGATGCTGTCGAAGGTCTCGCCGCTGGCAGCCTTGCGAAAACCGCCATCGACAAAGGCTGTCGAGGCCAGCGTGAGCCTGTCGGCGATGGCCTTGTATTCCTCGTGGGTCAGCAGTTCTGACATCATTTGCCTCCCTTGGCGGCACCGAACATAAGCTCGGCAACGGTGCGGTCCATCACCCTGATCACCTGTTCAAGGCTTCGCTTTTCATCCTTGTTCAGATCGCGCAACGGCGCGCGCGGCGGCCCGGCCGGCAGCCCGCGAACCGTGCAGCCATATTTGATGCATTGCAGGAACTTGCCGCCCTGTTCGAGCGTGCGCATCAACGGCAGCATCGCCGACATGATCTTGCGGCCAAGCGTGTAGTCACCTTCCACAACACAGGTCTTCCACAGCGCAATATGCGCCTCCGGCGCGAAGTTCGATCCGGCGCAGACCCAGGATTCGGCGCCCCAGGCGAAGAATTCCAGCGCCTGGTCATCCATGCCGCAGCTTGTCTGGATGTGCGGATAGTCACGGGCCAGCATGTGAAGACGGTTGATGTCGCCCGAGCTTTCCTTGATGGCGCAGAAATTCGGACTGCGGCCGACGCGGTCGAGATATTCCTCGCTCATCTCGGCTGCCATGCGGCCGGGGTAGTTATACAGCATGATCGGCAGGTTCGCGGCGCGATCGACGGCCAGCGCATGCAACGCGTTTTCGCGCGGCGTCGGCTGTGCATAGGGCGGCGTGGTGACCAGCAGCGCGTCATAGCCCATGCCGGCAACGGCTTCGGCGAAGGCCACAGACTCCTCCGTCCGGATGGCCCCGGTGCCGCCAATCAGGGCCACGCGCCTACCGACGATATCCTTGGCGCGGCGGAGTGACTCCATCCGTTCCTCGGTGCTGTGCGCGTAATATTCGCCGGTTGTCCCGCCAACGACGATTCCATCGACCCCCGCGGCGACCAGATACTCGAGAATTGTGGCAAAACCATCCCAGTCAATGCCGCCATCCGCGTCGAGAGGCGTGATGGCAGGCGTGTAAATGCCCCTGAATTTCATGATGTGCACACCATGACAGCGATACTCCCCAATGCGGATGGATCATCGCCCAAGCCATTCAATTGGGCAATAGCCCTGAACGCCCCGCATCAGCAGGGACCGGATGGCAGATCGATCTGCACCCATCTCACCAACCCAAGGCCAACCAGAAAATTCACAATATTACTAATTAAGGGATAGTTAATATAACAAGGAACACATCGACACTTTTCGGGCAGACAGGCGTGATGCCGGGGCATACATTCGGATCGCTGAGGTCGCGGGCCTACGCTGGCCAGAAACGCTTCGAAATCGATCTCAGACTCCGCTTTCCCAACGACGGACTACAAACGACCCAAGGCCACATCCACCTCATAACAGAAAAGGCGAGCAGATGCCCCTCCCCATGGCAAGCCGAACGATCTCAGGACTGTTGATAACTGGAATGTTGATTCTGGCGGCGCCCGCAGCACATGCGGCGGAGTCAGGGATTGGGGTCGGGCTGCGCGAGATGCAGAAACTGTGGAACGGACTGGTTGAAAAGCCGCGCATGACCACCTGCCGCCTTGCAACCCGCCAGACAGTCAAGGCAAAGCAGATTTGCGTTTATGCGGGTGCCAACAGAACCTATCTCGCCATCTACAACAAGGCGGGCGCGTACTGCGCCGGCGAGGTGCAGTGCAAATACAACCCCGATAAATCAAAGACCGCTTCTGATTTTGTGATTGCCTTCCGTAACGCCCAGAAGAAGGTGCGCTGACAGTCACCAAGGCACAGCTGGCATCCGGCAGCTCATTCCTGATAAAGTCCACATAATTCTTTGCTTGAAACTTGGCGGCCGCCTTTTATCGTAATGGCGCACCTTTATGTAGAAGAACGGTGGCCTGAGCTATGGAAGAAAGACATCTTTCGGACTTCCTGTACAGCAGTACGGATGAGTTGAAGAGCTACAGCGACTCTTTCGAGTCGCGCGCGCGTGACCGGTTTGTCGCCTATGTGAAAGAGCTTTATGAGCTTGGCTCTTCCGACGAATACAGAACAATGTTTCACAGCGACAAGATCGTCATTGGCAAACGCAACCGCCGGCTTCTCGACTATATCGAGGTGACAGCGATGATCGACCGCGTCGAAGTGATTTCCCTCAACCAGGAAGTAACCCAGAAGCTGATCGATATCATCAAGACCGACAAGGGCTTCGAGACGGTTCATTATGACCAGGCCAACAGCCGCGTGACGGTGCCGCTGCCACCGCTGACGATGAACCAGATGCTGGAGCTGAGCAACGCCATTATCGCCAAGGAAAAGCAGATCGAAAAAAACATGTTCGCGGTTAAGGCGCAGACCGGTCAGCAGATTCGCAAGGGCCTTGAGAACGAATATATCGACCAGATCGATGCGGCGAAGGTGTCCAGGGAGATCGACCAGATCGTCGCCCACTATACGCATAACGCCAAGATGTTCAGCATCGCGAAGCGGGAAATGGTCATGGGAAGCTTCAAGCCGAAGACGCCAGAAGAGGAAGAAATGTATCCGACGATCGGCCCGGCGCGGGATGTCCTGCTTGGCAAGACCATGGAGCCGAAACCCCTGCCGGCCGAGGAACCAGACGACGAGCCAATGGTCGAATAGACCGCCGCCCTCAGACCGCCGCCATAACCCCGCGCCCGATCAGCAATTGCGGCAACTCCGCCAGCTGCGGGATGACGTTCTCCACCGGCACCTCCTCATGTGGCCTGTGGTTCGGGTCGTCGGAAATACAGATGAACCCGGCCACCGCCGCATTGACCGCCGCGCCGTAATCCGCCCCCGTATCACCGATCATCAGCGCCTGTTCAGGCGTCGATCCGTGCTGGTCCAGAATATGAAGAAGCCCATCCGGATCCGGCTTGGCACCATAGCCGCTATCAACCCCGATGATCGGGGCGAACAGATCGGCGATGCCAAGCTCGACCATGTTGCGGCGGGCCGACTCCGCGCTGTCATTGGTCAGCATCGCAATGCGGAACCCGGCGGCGGCAAGCTGGCGAAGCGGGGTCTCGACATCGCCCTTCGCGACAACGCCGCCATGCGCCATCTCCTGGGCCATCCGCCTGACTTCATTGCGATAATCCTGATCCTGGTTCAGATCGATAATGCCCGGCGGCAGCATGGCCTGCCAGGTGGTACGCACCCTGGCAAAGGGCTCTGCGGCGAACATGCCGCGCGGGTCAATCACGCCGGTGGCGTCATCCACACCGACAGCCGCCAGCAGTTCCGCCCGCGTGAGCCTGTTGTCGCCATCGGGCTGGCGCGACACCGTGTAATCGGCCACCTGCCTCGCCACCGGCAGCCAGGTGCCGGCCATGTCGAGGATCACGCCGTCCTTGTCAAACACAAGCGATCGAATCACATTCTGTCTCCCGGAATGACAGCCACGCGAAATGGTGGCCTTTCGAATTGATAATCACGCGGAATGATGGCTGGCAGGACGGAAACCCGTCAGAGCCGACCCGCGTCAGCTGCCGCTTGGCCTGCCATGCCCAACAGTGACCGATTCGACCGTCGGATGAAAGCGCATCGCCTCGATGAAGGCCGCCAATCTGGGCCGGCCGTCCACCACCATCTCCGGCTCGGGCGCCCAGCGGGTCATCATGAAGAAATAGAAATCCGCCGCCATCGGCGCCGCGCCGGCCAGAAAGGGGTCGAGCTGGGTTTCCATGTAATCCAGCCACCGCGCCATTTCGGTCCGCGCATAGTCACGGATGGTGTCGAACATCTCCTCCGGGCCGACATAATAGGAATGATGATAGCGATGGAAGGAGGTGTAGAGGCTGGTGCCGAGAACCGCCAGATGCTGCCACATCCTGTCCCGCTGCAGATCACCGGAGGCTGGCGCCAGCGATGGGAACCTCTCCACAAGATGCGTAAAAATAGCAATTGTTTCAATAATTTGGTGGCCATCAGGCGTGACAAGGACCGGGATGCGCCCAAGCGGATTGGTGGCGAGGAATTCGGGAGTCTTGCTCTGCTTGCGGGCAATATGGATGAAGTCATATTCGGCCCCCGCCTCACGAAGAAGACATTCGATGAAAAACGATCCGGCGATTGACCGCCCCATAACCTGATATCTGCCTGCCATGTCCCTGTCCTGTCCAAAGACCTTGCCTATGCGTCACCACAATGGTGCCACGGCCCTTCGGTTGCCGCCAGCGCAAAGCCGTCAATAGAGTCGCGTGATCCTCTTTCCCGCATGCATCAGCTTTTGGTATGCTGACTTATGCGCACCGTCGATCCACGCCACCTTCTGCAATTTCACGAAATCATCCGCACCGGGTCCTTTACCCGCGCGGCGGTCACGCTCGGTCTGACGCAGCCTGCCCTGACCCGCAACATGAAGCTGATGGAAGGGCGGCTTGGCTTCGAATTGATGGTCCGCTCGCGCCAGGGAATCGTGCCGACGGCGCTTGGCGAACGGATTCTTGCCGAGGCCAGCGCCATCGTCCTTGCCGAACGCCGGATCAGCGCGATGACGGACAATCTGCGCCGCGGCTACGAGGCCGAGCTGCGGGTGGGCTGCACCCCGACACTGAGCCTTCATGCCCTACCCCAGCCGGTGGCAGATTTTGCCCGCGACAATGCCGGCGTACGGCTGGATATGCGTCAGGCGCACAGCCATGTCCTTGCCGAGATGCTTCGCGACGGGACAGTCGATGTCGCGCTTGGACCACCGGAAATGGCAGGCCGCATCCAGGTCGAGGGCATGTGCCCGCTGTTCGAAAGTCCGATGGTGATTCTGGCGTCACGCTATCACCCGCTTGCCGGCCACGCGGCGGTCAGCGTCGCCGATCTTGAATCGGCGCGCTGGGCACTTCATCAACCGGGGTCGGGAATCCGCAGCGCGGCCGACAGGCTGCTGCGCCAGATGGGGATCGGCGAGGCGCTTCAGGCGAACGAGCTGCCCTCGAACATGATCCTGTCCCTTCTGCGCCTTGGTGATCACATTGCTGTTGTGCCGCGCTATGTGCTGGCCAACACGCAGATGGCCACCGAGCTTGTCCAGATTGACAGCGGCACCGCGCCGGTGACACTGGCGCATGCGGCGATCTGGACGGGACGGCAGCCCCCGCCTGCGGTGGCGAGATTTGTCGCGCATATGCAGCAGGCGCTCGCCCCGCTTGGCGATCTCTAGCCATATGCGCGCGCAGACCTTCAACCAAAAAAGGGTCACCAACGGACGGATGACCAAAAGAAAGGGCGGCCCCTGCGGCCGCCCGTTCCGTCACTGAACGCGGCAGGCCGCGATCAGGATTTACGGCCGATGGTTCCGGACACCTCGGCGCCGAGCTCGATCACCAGCGCGTTGCTCTTCAGGTCGCCGTCGATCACCGCGGTCGAGCCGATCGACAGTTCCTCTGTCAGAAGCTTGCCGTTGAAATTGCCGGCAAGTTCAACGCGGTTGGCATTGATCTGACCGTTGAAGACGCCGGTCGGGTCGAGGATGACCTCGTTGGCGTTCAGTTCACCCGTGAAATGTCCGGCGATCAGGACCGGCGTTTCGCCGGCATCCAGCTTACCTTCCATTACCATGCCTTCAATGATGGTTGTTGCTGTGCTCATCTTACCTATTCCCTGGTCATCGCCTGTCTGCTGCAGGCCGCGTCAATCCACATTTGCCTGGCCGCGCTGGCGCGGCGTCACACGTCAGCCTTCCTCGGCCTCGGCCTCGGCCTCTTCTTCGGCCGGCTCTTCTTCTGCAGCGACGGCCGCCGACGGTTCCTGCCAGTTATGAACGACCCGGCAGTTCAGCGCCGCGCCACGGTCCATCTGCAAGCTCTGATAATGAATCTCACCTGCGATCTGGGCTGTTTCCGTGGCCCAGATGCTGCCGGCCTGCATGATGCCGTCATAGGCGCCGCCGATCACGACAAGGTCGCAGGAGACCTGGCCTGAGAACCGGCCGCTTGCGCCGATCGACAGCTTCTCGGCGGTCAGGTCCGCCTCGACCGCTCCCTCGATCTCGATCGATTTCACGTTGGAAATTGTGCCGACGAACTTGGCGTCAGCGCCGATCACTGCTCTGGTTCTGTCCATTGATCCTGTCTCCCTTGGGCGTCTGCCCGCTTACTCTTTCATTTCTGGATTGTGGCTCCTGCCAGCTCCTGTCAGAGTTGTTTCAGCGCCGTTTCTTGCGAAAGCGCGCGGTCACCACCGCTCCGTTCTCTACCTCAACGCCATCGGCCTTGATGACGCCGTCGAATTTTCCCGTGTCCTTAATGCGAAGCTTGCCGACATTGACCTGGCCGTCAACCTGCCCGGCAACGACAGCCTCCTCGGCATTGACGTTGCCCGTCAGAACCGCCTCGTCCTCGATCAGCAGGTTGCGACATTTGATTTCGCCTTCGACTCCACCGGCGAGAATGATGTCTCCGGACGACACAACGGTCCCGGTGATTCGCATGTCGGCGTCGATCAACGACGTCACGTGATCCCCCAACTCGGTCTTCTTGTCGCGCTCGAACATCACATCCTCCTGTAATCACGCCGAAAAAAAAACGGGTGAAAAATTAATGCGCCGACCCCTGCTCGCAAGGTAACAAATTTGGCATGATGTCGTTAACTGATTCGTACGCCAATGCCACAATTCATGTCGCGGGACAGTGAACGACGGGGTCGACGAAAAGTTAAACGAAATCCGGGGTCCGATCATGGCTGAAGATGTAATCGACATTCGCAAGCGCATTGAAGAGATTCGAAACGAGGTGTCCACCGCGATGACCGATGGCGGCGAAACCGTCATTCAGTCGCGCCCAGCAGGTGAACTCGCCGAATTTTCTGTCCCCGGCGTCACATCGACCGCCTCGGCTGCGGTGAAGGAACCGGTTCAGGCCCCTGATCCGGTCGAGCTGGTCAAGGCGAAGTCCGGACTGGACGAAGCGCTGAAGATGCCGTCATTCCAGCTGAATGTTCGCAATCAGGGCCCCAACAAGCTGCTCATTTTTCTGGTAGTCACGCAGCTTGCCACTAATATCGGACTCATGGCTATTCTCTGGCACAAACTCGGCTGACCATGACCAACCTGATGGCCCAGATACTGCTTCGCTTCACTCCGAAGATGTTGCGAAGTGACAGCCCGGACCGCCCAATGGTGGTCAGGCGCAAGCACTGGTTCCTTCAGGAAACCCGCTTTCTCTTCCTGACCCGCAAGGGGCCTGTGGAAATCACGGTGAAGCCGGCGCTTATCCTTGGCGCAGCTTTTGTCGGCTTTGTCGGCACCGGGGTGATCGCCGCGGCGACCTTGTTCGTCGGCTACAAATCAGTCGAGGTGGTAACCACCGAATCTATCACGCCGGCCGAAGCCAGCGCCCCGCAGATGATCATGCCCGTCGAAGAAGGCGCTCAACCGGCATTGGACTTGGCCGAGGCCGGCAGGCCTTCCGGCCTTGTAGGTCAAATCGAACTGCCATCCGGCCCCGGTTCCAGCGGTGTCGTCACCAGGCTCGCCATGGCGGTGACCCCGCCGCCAAGCTGGCCACCGTCACTCGCCGCGACCGATGCCGCGCCCGATATCGTGGCGTTGGCGCCGCCAGCACCCGCCAAGCCTGCACCACCGCGCTGGCCGCCATCGCTTGCGGCGACCGGCACGGTCGCGCCCATCACCGTCCCGCACCGCCATGCCGGGCCCGCCCTTCCCGAGGATGAGGAGCATCAGGTAGCCCACAATCATGACGAGCCGGACACCATGGTGCCGCTGCCTTCCCTTGCGGAGCTGGCAGACCTCATGCTGCCGGAACTGACACCGGCAAAGCCGAAGATCATCGACATCCCGGCCGTCGCAGTGCCGAAACCGGACAGCTTGGCGGACGATGTCGAGACCATCGCCATGCTGAATGCGCCGCCCGCCCCGGCGGTCCTGCCGCCGGACGGTGATTTCGAGATGGTTCCGGATTCCGGGGGCGATCTGCCCGTCTTCAGCAATGAGAGCCGTCAGCGCAAGCTTCTTCGCTCCATGGCCCGCGAGGTTCGTGGCATCAGGGAAAGCCTTGTAAAGATCGGTCTTCCCGAGACCATCATGCCCGAGATCGGCACGCTCAGAAGCTATGTCGAGACGGCCGATTTCGCCAGACTGGCCATGGCCGTCGAGGATCATCGCTCGATGCTTCGCAAGGTGCCTCTGAAGCCGCCGATGCTGTATTTCTACATCACCAGCAACTATGGCTGGCGCAAACATCCCGTTCTGAAAGAAAGACGCTTCCACCACGGGATTGATCTGGCCGGCACCTGGCAGGAAACCGTTCAGGCCCCGGCTCCGGGCACCGTGATCTTTGCCGGCCGCAAGGGATCCTTCGGCAAGGTGGTGCAGGTGCAGCATGCCTATGGCGTCGTCACCACCTATGCGCATCTGGCCAAGATCACCGTGCGCAAGGGAGCGGATGTCGTCCCCGGCACGGTCGTTGGCAAAATGGGCCGCACCGGACGTGTCGACGGCGCGCATCTTCACTATGAAATCCGCCTTGGCGACAAATCATTCGATCCGCAGCTGTTCTTTGATATCGGCCACCGGATCGGCGTCGGCGGCGAATTGATGCTGGCAACCGACCAGCAATAGACCCGGACAGTCACTTTTCGGAGCAACCGTCCTAACATGGGCCGGGGTTGCGTCGTTTCTGTTGGAGCGGATGGTGTCATGTGCATGGCAAGCATTCCGATACCGAACCAGTCCCGGAGGCCAGCATGGCGCAGTGCAGAATATTGACGTCTCTTGCAATCTGCACGCTGCTGACCAGCCTCGGCGCCTGCAACATGTATGTCATCGATTTCGAGAACAAGCTTCCCGACGGCACCGTTCTCGCGCCAAAGGCCGACATGCCGCCACCACCGCCGCCAGAGCCGGTGGAACCAATCGAGGGAAGTCTCGATGTCGCCTTCATGGACAGCACAACTGCACAGCTTGAGGGATGCCGCGTGATCACCGGCATGCGGATTCTTCATGACGGCAGTTTCGACGACGGGCTGATCAAGCTTCGCAACACGGCTGTCCGAATCAACGCCAACAGGATCATTCCTCTCCACTTCGCCGAAAGCCCGGTCAGCGGCACGCCACACCGGTTCAGCGCCAAGATGGTGCGCTGCCCTGATGCCAAGCCGGAGGTTGACAATGGGTGAGGTGATCGAGTTCCCGAACGGGACAGCTTGCAGCGCGCCGCTGCTGGACGACACTGCGCTGACACCGGCCGAAATCAAACGGCTGGAAGCCATCCGCGACAATGTCGAAGCGTTGCTGAACATGGTGGCCGGAATCCGGTGTGATCCCGAGGCGGTGGCCTATGCCTCGGCCAGGTTCGGATTGATGCGGATGTACCACCTTCATGGCCGCGCCGCGACCATGGGATTTGCCAACCGCTGCATCGAAACGGCCGAAATCGCAAAGGACCTTGACCGCGGTTAACCCGCTGATGGCCAAGCCAGCCCTTTTCAGCAGCCTCGCACCATGCCTATGATAGGCGCAGCCTCGAAAACCGGCAGGAGACCGGAACGAGGGCTGTTTTAAGAGGTGCGTTCAGGTCCCATGGTTTCGAAGAAACGAATTCTGCAAATTCTGTCGCGATCCAGCGGCAGCGACCGTGCCAGCCGGATTTGTGACAGGTTCCTGTCAACGATGATCCTGTTGAACCTTCTTGCGGTGTCGCTTGAATCCGTCGATGCGCTGAGCGCCAGCTACGGCACCGCCTTCTTTGCCTTCGAAATGGTCTCGGTCGCCATCTTCGGCGTTGAATACGCGCTTCGCATCTGGAGCGCCGCGGCCAATGAGGCCAGCAAACACAGCTCGCCGGCAAAACGGCGGCTTGAATATATTTTCAGCTTCACCGGCCTGATCGACCTGATCGCCATCCTGCCAAGCCTGCTGCCGCTTTTCCTTGGCGAAATCGATCTTCGCTGGCTTCGCGTGCTGCGGCTGGTAAGACTTTTGAAAATCTCGCACTACTCCTCGGCCCTGGAAGATCTGATCGCCGCGATCCGCTCGGAGAAGAGCGCCTTTGGTGCGGCGATGTATCTGTTTTTTATCGCTCTTTTTGCGTCGAGCTCATTGATGTATGTGGTCGAGCACCAGGCGCAGCCGGAGAATTTCTCATCGATTCCGACAACCATGTGGTGGTCTCTGATCACCCTGACCACGGTTGGCTATGGCGATGTCTCGCCCGTAACGCCTGTCGGCAAGATCGTCGGGGCGATGACGGCGATGATGGGGGTGTGCGTGGTCGCCCTGCTGACTGGTATTGTCGCCACCGCCTTTTCCAACCAGATTTCGCGCCGTCAGGATATTTTCGAGGCCGAGATCGTCGCCGCGCTGAGCGACGGCGTCATCACCAAGGATGAAATGGACAGGATCGCGGCGATGCAGAAGGAGCTCGGCATGTCGGAGGAACATGCCAAGGCCATCATCGAACTTCTGCGCGACCGGCATATACCGAAATAGCGCCCAAAACGCGCTTTCCAGCTAACATTTCCGCCATTGTGTCGTCTTCGTTTGCAGGAGACACGAGATGATTGACCTTCTGAAAACGCTGATCGACTGGGAGGCGCAGCCACGCCGCGCGGTCGAGACAGGCACCGCGATCATCGCCAGCGGCGAGCCGACCGGTCTGATCTTCTGTCTTGAGGCGGGACAGGCCCGCGACGGCGATGGTCTGGCCTATGCGGCCGGCGACATGCTTCTTGTCTGCGAGGCGCTTGCTCTTGAATCCTACCGCACGCCGGTAGAGGCGACCGCGCCTTGCCAGCTGGTGGCGATCCGCCAGGATGTGCTGGAAGCCGGGCTGAAACGCGGCGGCAGGCTCGTCTGGCCGCTGTCGCGGTCGATCGCGTCGGACATCACGCGCCGGCGTCTCGCGGGCTAGGACAGGACATGGCAGACAGCAAGCTGATGACCCTGTTTCATGGCGAAGCCCTGTTCCATGCAGGCCAGCAGGCAACGCATTTTTTTCTGGTCACACGCGGGTGCGTCGCCATCATCGACCAGGCGGGCCTTGGCAGGATGCGGGAATTCGGCGCGAATGAGCTGTTCGGAATACCCGAGGTCCTGGCGCGCGGCACATGGGACCTGACGGCGCTTGCAGAGGGGCCGACCACCGTCCGGATGTTCTCGGCGGAGCGGCTGTTCACCTCGCTTGGCGAAATGCCGGAGCGGCACGCCAGCTTCCTGCGAAATGTGGCCTTGATGGCATAGAACTTGCACCCGACCGGGCACAAGGTTGGAGGGTTCCATGCTGGACAAACTTTTTGATACCGAAGATCAACTCGTTGACGGGCTGTTCACTGAAACAGACGAAGACGAAAGCAAGGGCGCGGCGGTGCCTGCCATCCAGATCGTGCAGTTTGATGACAATGATCTTCCCGCCACCTCAGAAACCCGCCCGCTGAGCAGCTTCCTCTAGACACGGCTTGCCAAATCACCAGCCCATCTTATCTGCCCGATTCATGTGTCGGGACAAATGCGCGGCTAGCCTGCCATGGCAAGCCGCGCCCGGCGACGGCGTTCGGATGATGACGGAATCTTCAGCATGTCGCGATATTTGGCGACCGTGCGGCGGGCCAGCTTCACACCCTTTTCAGACACCATCAGCGCGATGGCATCATCACTCAGCGGCTTGCCTGCGGGCTCGCCCTCGATAATCGCCTGGATCATGTTCCGCACCGCGGCGGCGGCCCTTGCGTCACCCTCGTCGGTGGCCAGCGACACGCTGAACAGCGACTTCAGCGGATAGCAGCCTTTCGGCGTGGCTATCAGAAGACCACTTGTCACGCGGCTGACCGTGCTCTCATGCATGCCGACCGCTTCGGCGACATCCTTGAGCGCAAGCGGCTTCAGGGCCGACAGCCCTTCGGTCAGGAAGGCCGCCTGCTGGCGCACGATTTCACCGGCGATCTTCAGCGTCGTATTGTTGCGCTGTTCAAGCGCCCGGCGAAGCCAGCGCGCCGAGCCGACAGCATCCGTGACAAACTGGTTGCTTGCCTCGGCAGCCTTGCCGCGACCGGCGGCGCTGATCTGGGCGGCGTAATCCTCATTGATCACAAGCGAGGGCAGCGTCGACCTGTTGAGATCGACAACCCAGCCATCCTTGGCACGCGACACGATCACATCCGGCGCATGAACACGAAGCGGCGCGGCGTCATAGGCCTCGCCCGGCTTCGGGTTCATCTCACGGATCAGGCGAAGACAGCGCGCCACATCCTCGGCATCGCTTCCGGCGCGGCGGGCCAGCGCGGCGATGTCACCCTTTGCCAGCATCTCCAGATTTTCAAGGACGACGGTCATGGTCTCGTCGAGCTCGTCGCGTTCGCGGGCCTGGATCCGAAGACATTCCGCCAGATCACGTGCAAAGACACCCTCCGGCTCGAGCGTCTGCACGATGGCCAGAACCTCTTCGGTCTCCTCCTCGCCGGCACCACAGGCGGCGGCGATTTCGGCAAGCGGTCTGCCAAGCCAGCCGCTTGGCTCGAGGGCCTCGGCAAGGGCATAGGCAATCACCCGCTGGCGCAGATCGAAAATGGTCAGGTCAACCTGGCGAAGCACACATTCAACAAGGCTTTCCGGTCCCTGCTCGGCAAGATTGGCAAGCCCGTCCCAGTCGAGATCGGCCGGGCGGCCGCGCTGCGCATGGCCGTAATCGAGGCCTTCGGAACCAAAACGGTTCTCGAGATCGGCGTGGGATGTCGGGTCGTCGGAAAAGGCGCGCCCGGCGTCCATCTCGCGATCCAGCCCGTCAGTTTTCTGCGAAAGGGCTACATCCTTGTCGGCACCGCTGTCCGGCGACGCGGCCCCCAGGTCGGCGGCGCTGGTATGATCGGTGCCGTTCTCGACTTCGATGAACGGATTTTCCAGCGCCTGCTCCTGCAGGAAATTACAAATATCGAGATTCGTCATCTGCAGCAGCTTGATCGCCTGCTGCAGTTGCGGGGTCATCACAAGTGCCTGCTTCTGCTTGACCTGTAGCGACGGCATCATCTGCATTTCGGCCTCCCTTGAATGGCATCGTTGAAAGGATGATGGG
>MDSZ01255837.1_pt1 | contig 13381 bp, 14 predicted proteins | sample 811201 | NCBI WGS metagenome assembly MDSZ01 (sample SAMN05326647, study PRJNA326480) | marine metagenome | isolation source: seawater | place: Indian Ocean: North | collected 2010
AACAAAAGGAGCAAAAGTTAAATTGTCGAAATCTGAAAAGAAAGAGAGAAAAAGGAGAAAGAAACTAGAAAAGAAAGAGAGAAAAAGGAGAAAGAAAGCCGAAAAGAAAGAGAGAAAAAGGAGAAAGAAACTAGAAAAGAAAGAGAGAAAAAGGAGAAAGAAAGCCGAAAAAGAAGCAAGAAAACAAGCTGGAAAATCATCAGACAGTGAGAAAAAAAGCGAAGGAGGATTTTTTGATTTCCTTTCAAATTTATTTAAAAGATTGGGTATATAAGGCGGGGTGGAGGCGGACACGGTGCATGACATCGTCATCACATTACTGTAGAACACATAAGTATATAAATAACTTAATATAAAGTTTTTCTTTAAATTATTATATTAATATATATAATTAATGGGTATAAAGGTTTTTTGCAGAGTTAAAGATAATCCAATTAATCATAAAATATTATCAGAAAACATATCCACTATATCTATTCCTTATAAAAATAAATTATACGAATCTAATGTTAATGTTTTATGGCAAAATACTGATAATTCTTCCATTTTTAATTGTTTGAATAAACATTCCATTTTTAATAATAATTATTGGATTCTTTTTGGGTTTACCGGAACTGGTAAAACATATACTACTATTGGTATCCTCAAGCAACTCCTTAATATATATAAAAATAATCTCTCTCTTTCTGCTATACAAATATATAATAATGATATTTACGATATTATAACAAATAAAAAACTTAAATATTTTAAAACTTCCAAATTAGTTATTAAAGACATGACATCTAAGAATATTGTTAATGAACACGATATTAAACACTTTATAAAAATATTTGATACTAATAGATCCAAAAGTAAAACTAATTACAACAATACTTCTTCCAGATCACACGCTATTATATATATTAATGTTAATTCTAAAAAATATACTATTGTCGATATGGCAGGACAAGAATCTGGAATACAATATAACAATAAACAACTTAAAAAAGAAGGTAATGTTATCAATTTAAATATGCTTGCATTAAAAGAATGTATTCGCGCACTATATTTAAAAAAACAATTTATTCCTTACCGACAAACTTTATTAACTTTTGCGCTTAAACATATGTTTTCTGGTAATATGTTTTTAGCATTTATATGCACTATCTCTACTAATTTACCCGTTTATAATCAAATTGATAGTTTAAATTACGCACACCAACTTTTTAAGTGCTCCGAAAAAAATATAAAGGTTGATTATACCGACCTTGTAAAGGATTATAACGAATACTTAAATGAATGTGGATGGTATAATTGTCAAGAATTAAAGTTAGGGCGTGAAATAAATCGGTTTAATTTTAAAAATATAAGAAATATTAAAAAGTATTTAGAGAAAAAACTATTCTGGATTAATAAACTTAAAAAAAACTTGTCTTATTATGAAAAAATTAACCCTGAACTTGAATATAGCTATGTTAAATAATCTATAATAAATAAAATTTATTATAGATTATTTTTAATATATTTCAATTAAAATAATTCTCTTGTTATATTTTTAACGCACCCTCTTTGCGTTCAACAAATATAAATTCTTTTTTTGGTTCCGTTTTAGATCTTGGCGGAGTTAAGTAGAGAGATTTATTTGAAATTTTTATTATTCCTTGTAGAGTTTGTACTGTTTCTGCTAAAAATACTTTTGGTTCTGTTTCTTTAGTAACAAGTTTGTTAAATGCATCATCATAACCACGGTGCCAGAACGTACTAGATGAACCTATAGCATTCATAATTATATCCGTTTCTATTTTATAATATATCGCAACTAAAACATCAAAAGCTTCCGGTAATATCATTTTTTCGAGTTGAATATCCAATAAATTAAACATAAATAACAAAGTTAATCGCAGATCATGTCCAACACGACCTTTTGCTTTCCCTTTTTTCATCACATCCGTATTAAATTTACTATAAGGACCACATTTTTCACCAAATCTATAATTGTTTAATTTAAATGTTGAAAAACCAAAATCAATTAAAAACCATTCATAACTCTCTCCGTTTTTGCGATACATTATATTTCCACAATGCATGTCTCTATGGTAAAACTCATATTTATTTTGCAAATAAATTAGAGTATTACACAAACATTCAAACATGTCTGTTATAATTTTAGTAAATTTAATTCTATCATCTATACTGTGGTTTTTTGTACCGTTTTTTTTTATGAATTTGTATAATGAATCATCAAGTGGTTCCATGCCTAGTAAAGGTATTTTATCCATATTTGCTATAAATAAAGGTTTGGGTATTTTGGTATATTTAGGTTGATTTAATTTAGCACGATGAGCATGACAAAACAATTCATTCTGTTTTATCACTTCATCATAATACTCATATACTTGTGTACTAGTATTCATGGGAGCAAGAGATTCTTTTATCGCACATTTTCGACCATCATACATTCCTCCATGAATCTTGCCAAATCCACCTTTGCCTAAGATATTCGAGAATTGAATTAGTTTACCATTCAAATATTGATCTCTACTAACGTTAAATCCTTTTAATAAATTCCCGTTTTTATCACTAGTTTTTGGAACTATTTTATGCAATTTTTCTATTTTTTTGCGAGACCACTCTTCTTCTTTTTGTTTTCCTCCAGAAATATGTGCTTTTTTACGCATATTTTTTAATACAATACAAACATCTTCTGAAAAGTCATCTATTTCCAATCCAAATTCTTTTAATTCTTCTTGAACTGCTGGAGTCGGTGCTAATGTTTTCATTTTTGTCATCGCTGTTTCTTTTCTTTTTACGGTTTTATTAGCACCGATAGATTTCTTCGTTCCACTAGGTTCACAATATCCTATTTTTTTATTACAACGAGTACCTTTTTTACAACGCTGTCCGTTATCACATCTTTGTTTAGAAACCGAACGAACATACGGTGACGGTGAAGGCATAACAGATGCCGGTATAGTATTAGGTTTTGGTATCTTAGATTTATGTGTTTTTTTTTTATGTATCACTATTATTTTTTTAGTTTTTTTTATCTTTGGGTTACCTTTTTTTGATGTTTGGTTTTTTCTTTGATTGCTTTCCAATACCGCTTTTTCATCTCGTCCTTTAAGGGCTGTAATAACATTTGCCGCACAATCTTTAGCTTCTAAAGCAATTCCCTTGGTGTTTCTGAATGTTGGGCGACCATTTTTATTTACAAATACAGGATATTTTTCATTAGTTCTAGTATTTACATACATAGGCTTTCTATTTTCAAGAATACAATGCCATTCTTTTTTTCTAGCACCTCCATTAGTTATGTTTGTCATATATATATATATATGTATAGTTTATTTTGCTAAATCCATATCTTTGTATAAAACTGAACTAGAATATAATTTATAGTTTTTATTTGTTATTTTCTTGTTTTATTGTTGGTAATTTTTAATATTATATTAATATTTAATATTTAGTAGTTGATTACGTGTAGCATTATTAAATCTTTGCCCACCTAAATTATACTTATTAGGGTTAAAAGATGGTTTTTGTCCTACATTATTTAAAAAGGGATGAGGATTATTTGAATTGGTCTTGTCTGGAATATAATCATTGTATAAACTACTTGTTGATGATGGCACATACTCATTTAATTCTGATCTCTGAAGTGCAAAATGTCTATTTTGAAGCACTGTTTCTATATCAGCATTATAACTATCTTTTACATTAATAACCTCACAGTTATCGTTTGATGATATAATCGGCATAATACTGTATTTTGTTCCTACCGAACGTGCACTATATCTCACTGGATTAGTAAAATATGGAATATTACGACTAAATATTCTATCATTTAATTCTTGGGTTCTTCTTTGCTGACAATATATTACACCATTTGGAGAACATTCATTATTTAACATATAATCTAATATAATATTTTATAATTATCTAAAGATAATAATAATATATTTTATAGCATGTGTGGAATATTTTCCCTATTAAAAAAAAGTACTGATATAATAGATATTTCTAAAGTATCAGATGCTTTTTTAAAAGGACAATCCCGTGGACCAGAATCATCTGTAGTTAATACTGATTATCTTGATAAATATTATGTTTATATAGGTTTTCATAGACTAGCTATTAACGGGTTAAATACCACATCTAATCAACCTTTAATAATAAATAATATTGTGCTTATCTGTAACGGTGAAATTTATAATTATAAACAACTATACTCTAGTTTATATAAAACAAAAGAACATATTAAAACAAACTCTGATTGCGAAGTTATTATACATATGTATTTGAAGTATGGTATGGAATATACTCTCAGACAACTAGATGGTGAATTTGCTTTTATATTATATGATTTTAGAGATGATATACCTAAAATGTATGTATCACGAGATCCTGTTGGAGTTAGACCTCTATTTAAAGCTTCTAGTAAAAATAAAGGCATATATAGCTTCGCGTCAGAAATGAAACAATTACACATTCTAGATCCTGATTCATATATTAGACAATTTAAACCATCTTCATTTGAAATGTATTGTTTAACCCATAAATATATATGGGTTAAAAACGAATATAACGAATACACTAATTTCTCTTTTTATAAACAACCTGAATATTCTGATTTAAAAATTTATTGTGACGGAATACGTTCATATTTTACAGATGCAGTTAAAAAACGGGTAGAAAACTGCGAAAGACCTGTTGCTTGTTTATTGTCCGGAGGACTAGATTCCAGTCTTGTCGCATCCATTGTTTCTAAAATATATCCTAAAAGATTAGAAACCTATAGTATTGGATTACCTGGTTCTGAAGATTTAAAGAATGCTAAATTAGTTGCTGAATTTATTAATTCCAATCATACTCAAATTGTAATTTCTGAAGAAGAATTTCTTCAAACCATTCCTAAAGTAATTGAATTAATAGAAAGTTATGATACTACTACTGTTAGAGCTAGTGTAGGAAATTATTTAGTTGCTGAGTATATTAGTAAAAATAGTGAAGCTAAAGTTATTTTAAACGGAGACGGAAGTGATGAACTAATGGGTGGGTATTTATATTTTCATTCAGCTCCGGATGACATGAGTTTTGATAAAGAATGTATAAATTTATTGAAAAATATACATTATTTCGATGTACTAAGAAGCGACCGTTGTATTTCCACTAATGGTTTAGAAGCACGAACACCCTTTCTTGATCGTAACTGGATGGATTATTATCTATCTATACCAAAACATATTAGAAATCATAACAATTCAAAATCTATTGAAAAATATCTTATTAGAAAAGCATTCGATGATACAACCTATTTACCTAATGAAATTTTATACAGAAGAAAAGAAGCTTTCAGCGACGGTGTAAGCAGTTCCACGCGTTCATGGTACCAAATTATTCAAGAACATATGGAACAATACACTTTTGAGAATATTGATAATATTGAAAATGATTTTTATCCTAATCAACGAGATATACCTAAAACTAAAGAACAACTTTATTATTATACTATTTTCTCTAACTTATATCCTAAAAGAAATAATATTATTCCTTATTATTGGATGCCTAATTTTGTAGATGCCACCGATGCTAGCGCACGAACACTTGATATTTATAAAAATAAATAAATAATTATTTAATAATTTCTCTTTTTTTTTCTAGTTTTGTTATGTTTATTATTATTTAGAAAATTAAGTATATGATTCATTATCGCTTTTGTAATAACTTTATCTAATTCTAATTCTTTTTCTGTTTTTTCTATATCTTTATTTATTTTTTTTATATATCTTACAAATAATTTTCCTATTTCATGCTTTGAAAATAAACTAGAATATTTATTAGCTGTCATAAATCTATCAATTATTTCCCTTGTTTTATTTTTATTATTATATTTTTTAATATTTATATAAAATACTTTATTATGTTCCATCTTTGGATGATGCAAATCATCTAGAAATAATATTTCTGCTTTATCTGATATACCACAACAATTTATTACATCCTCATATGTTTTGTCGTTACAATGACGACATTTTTCTACTATTTCATTTTTTAATTTATAAGGACCTATTATAAAATCAAAAACTTTATCATTTATTTTATAATTTATGTATTCATTTATCATATTTATCCATGATTTTCCTGCTTGATTATTTGAGTATATTATTAATTTTATGTTTTTATTCAAATTTTTTCTTTTACATAAATATTTAAAAATTGTAAAAATATTTGGTCTAAATATTTCTGGAAAAATTTCACATATATTATTAAAATCTGATTGATTTAATGAGCAATTAACGTGACATAAAAATTTCCACAATATACCTATTAATAAAAAATCTCCTATGGTATGATCTAAATCAAACACTATTGCCTTATCAATCATTACAATAATTTAATAAGATATTAAATTATTTACAAATATATAATTTGTTTTTTTTTATTTTATAATATATAATGAATTTAACCACTAAAGACTATAAAACTATTTTAAATTATTATAATATTTCGCATAATTCTAAAAGTAAAAATTGGATAAAACGTAATGCTGAAGATATTTTAGCTAATAAATTATGTCGTTGCATTAAAAAGGTTCAAAAACAATCTAAATTAAAAGAACCTGCCTCTATTGCAATCTGTAAAAATTCTATTTTAAAAAAAAGAAATTTAAAAAGCGCGCGATTTTCATGCAAGAAAAAAAAGAAATTTAATAAACTTAAAGGAAATTCTAACAAACTTAAGAAAACAAAAAGAGTAATTTTTTACTATAAATAATCTTATTATTAATTTAATCAATATTAGTTTTACATTAATTAATATTGATTTATTTAAGTTCTACATATATTTAATAATAAAGTCATTAAAACTAGACTTACAATATTTTTTTTTTACTTGCTTGTTTAATAAATTCTTCACTATACCTACATAAATAAATACGGCAAATAATATCTTTAATACTATTGAACCAAATGGATAATAATATATAATTCGTGAAATATTTATAAAAAATAAAAATCCTAATATAATATTTACTATATAACATGAATCACCAAATAAAATTTTTAATCCTGGATGAAAACTTGTCTGTAATGAATATATATTTTTTATTTCATAATGATTTAACTCTGATAAAGCTAAAAAACAAATATCCATGAACATCCATGTAAAAATTAAAAAAAATGATGCTACTATATACATATTTATATCATTGTTTATCTTTTCTACTGATACTAAAAATGGAACTATAGCAAAATATGCATATATTACAAAATGTATATATCTATAAGATAAAATAACTGGATAATGATAAAATTCTTTTTTTATTTTAAATATTGGATCCTTACTTTCTTTTATATATGATACTATAGTTGCTATTATTGGAATACTTAAAACTAAAATATATTTATTCATTCTAATATACCCTTAGATTTTAAATAATTTCCCATTCTTACAAACCTTGAACGTAGTAATTTATATGAAATTAATATTCCTAAACCGACTGAAAATATTTTATATATTGGTGTTGTTTGTCTTTTATAAATTATATAAAAGTTGTATAACATTAATGCTAGTTGAAGCATTACTACTGGATCTGTATACTTACCTACGAATATTTCAAAGTATGGATGATATGAATTTGACCTTTCTTTTTCATTTATTGTTTCATAATCTGATAATAAACAACGATTCTGATTAAATTCCCAAGATAAATTCATTAAATATACTGCTATTAAATAAATATAATCATATTCTTTATCTATTAAAAATACAAACGAAACTAATGATATTAAAACATAATAATGTAAAAATCTAAATACTAACCTATATGATGGATTTCTATTAAAACGTATCTTTTCTATAACCATTGATATTAATAACACGTAAATCGAGTATTCCAGTATTTTTATTACACCAGATTTTAAATTCATATATATATACAAAATATTTTATAAAATTGAATTTATAAAATACTTTATTAATAATTCTAAAAAAATGACTGCAGCTCAAAATGAAATAGACATCCAAAATACTAGTGGAATGGAATACTTAAATACTATAGATAATAATAGTGTAGACCTAGTTTTAACCGATCCTCCTTATGTTATTTCTAGAGATACTGGTATGAATTCTCATTATAACGAAGTAAAAGAAAATGAAAAACAAGGAATTGAATTCATTAAAACAGAAGAAGAGTGGGAAAAATATAAAAAACTAAATAGTATTACTGACGATAGTAAAAAAAACAATTATATGAAATACGGAACTATATACGGTAAAAAATATTGTGTTAAAACCGATTATGGAACGTGGGATTCAGAATTTACACTTGAAATACTAGAATTATTTATATCCGAATACTATAAAAAACTTAAAAAGGGTGGTACCATGATTGTTTTCTTTGATATATGGAAAATTACGCACCTAAAAGAAATAATGGAAAAATGTAAATTTAAACAAATTCGTTTTATTGAATGGATTAAAACCAATCCACAACCACTTAATTCCAAAACAAATTATCTTACTAATTGCAGAGAGATTGCTCTATTAGGTGTTAAAGGTGGTAAACCTACATTTAATAGTTCATATGATAATGCTATTTATAATTATCCTTTACAAGGCGGTGTGAATAGATTTCATCCTACGCAAAAAAGCTTACCTCTATTTGAAGAACTGATTCGTAAACATAGTAATGAAAATGATGTGGTTATGGATACATTTTTAGGTGGTGGAACTACTGCAATCGCGTGTAAAAACACCAATAGAACATTCAAAGGTTGTGAAATTTCAAAAGAATATTATGATAAAGTTATAGAAATTATGGGCTAATCTTCTGATTCATTTAAATAATTCATTACACTTAATAACATTTTTTCTTCTTGATTTAATTTTTGAAATATTATGCATTCATCCATTATTATTCTAAACATTCTATTGTGAGTATTCTTGCAAAATATATGTGTTCCTGTATCACATATTTTTATATCACATATCAATGCACCGTTTGTTAATTTAAGCTCACTTGGATTTTTTATATTAAACCAACGTATGAAATTTCCATAGGTTATATCTTCTATAGTTTCAACCAATCTGTAATGTTTTAATTTCTTGTGATAGTTTTTTAGTTCTTGTCCTTTTATCTGCATTTTTTGCAAAATATCGTTCTTTTGACGCATAATTTTCTCCGAAGTTAAATGCAGCATCTTTTCGTTCTCATCATTATCCAGTGCTTTTATTAATATATTTTTATTTATATAATCCTCCATAATATATACTTATATTATTTCTGTGTTTTTAACACTTTTTTTTTTTAGTTTTTTTGAAAGTATTTCTGGAGATTATAAAAATTTTCTGTTTTTTTGGTAAAAATTTGCTCAAAATACTTTTGGAAAATAGTTTTTTTTTTTGAAAATATCAAAATTGCTAGGTAATGAAGGGAAAAAGCAAAAATGTAGTGAAACAACCATGTAGGGACTTTATGCTCTGCTGAAAAAAAAGCACTAAATAGAAAAAAATTTAAAGAAAAATAATTGTATATATTATGGATGATTTAGAAAAGTCGCAAAAAAAGTCGCAAAACTATCCATTTTTGGATAGTGGAAAAAAAAAATTAAAATATTCTTGCGAAGCTTGTGATTATAATACGTCTAATAAAACTGATTTTAGGAAGCATATTAGGACCCCCAAACATGATAGTAAATGGATAGTACTTTTTTCGGGTAAAATTACCGAAAATGAAATTAAAAAAAAACACTTTTCTTGTGAATTTTGTAAGCATATTACGTGTAATTTAAGTGATTTTGAGGCTCATAAAATCGAACATAAAAACGAAAAAAAAGTCGCAAAAAAAGTCGCAAATTTTGAGTATAAAAATAAGCCTTCAATTTCTAAAAAACAAAATAAATATATTTGTGAATTTTGTAATAGATCTTATAAATATGATACTGGATATTACAGACATGTAAAAAAATGCACCAGCAAAGATCAAGCCAAGGACAAGCTTATTGAAATGCAGAAAGAAGTTATAGAAAGTAAAACACAAACTATATCCGCTCAGAATGAAATTATTACAATCTTGAAAGATACTAGTAAAGTAATTAATAATAATACCTATAATCAAAGCGTTAATATTAATTTATTTTTAAATGAAGAGTGTAAGAATGCAATGAATCTAACTGATTTCTTAGGTCAAGTTCAAATGACTTTAGCTGATTTAGCATATACAAAAGACAATGGAATGATAAAGGGAATAACAAATATAGTTATTAAGAATCTTGTAGATACACCACCAAAAGAGCGTCCCATACATTCTATAAAAGATGAAGAAGGATCTCAATTATACATAAAGGAAGATGATACTTGGGCTTGTGAAAATAAAGAAGAAAAAATAGAAAAGACAATAGATAGTATATCAAAAAAACAATGTAATCTTATTAAGTTATGGGAAAAAGATTTTCCAGATTGGAATAAAACAGAAAAGGGTACTGAAGAATATATGGAAATTTGTCGAATAGTTATGGGAGGAACGACAGATACTGAACTTGAAAAAACCAAAGACTTAATTCTTAAGCGTATTCCTCGTACTAATATTTCTCGTGGAAATAAAGACATATAATAATATAGTAAATAAACTAATTAGTCACGATATTTTTCCTTCAATTGATTTAAAATAATACTAAAAGCATTTGCGAGTTCTTTATTTTCTTTAAATTTATCAGGGTGATATTTACGCATCATTTCACGCCAGGTCTTTTTGTGCGTTCCTAAGGCTTGGTATTTTTTGTGATATTCATTTTCAATAATAGTGGAAATTTGAGATTCAGATGTATTAAGTTTCGATTCGTTCGAAGTTATTATTTTTTTCATCTTCGCGTTTTCTTCCTTTAGTTCTGATATAGTTCTATTTTTTTTTTCCATTTCCTCTTGAAATTTCTTTTTAAGAAGGTTAATTTCTTGCTTATGTTTTTCCTTTTCCTCTTGAGATTTCTTTTTAAGAAGGTTAATTTCATGCTTATGTTTTTCCTTTTCTTTCTTTTGTTTTTGCTGTTGTTCTTTAAGTTTAGTTTTTTCACGTTGTTTTGCTTTTCTTTCAGCTATTTGTTCTTCAGTTTCACTTGGAATAGCATCGGCAGGAGTAGCAATAGCTTTCCATATATGTTCGTCACGAATTTTTTCATATTCTTCAGGTGTTTTTTTAGGTTTTAATTTAAGTTTTTCAATTTCTCTTAATTTTTTATTAGCTTTACGTGTAAGATTTTCTGTCTCTCCTGTATCTGGTATATCTAGAGAAGCATAAGAATTTGTTTTGGTTGCGAAACGTGCCATTTCTTTTAATTAGTAATTAATTATGTATTAAATACTAATTCAATTTTTTAAAAAAAATTTTTTTTTAAATTAAAAAGCGGTTCCGAATGAACCACCCAAAGCCTCGTTTGCAGCCATAAGCCCCGAATCCATAGCCGGCATATTTGCGTCAACAAGTGGATTTGGAGGACCACCATAATAATGGTCGAATCCACCAGCACCACCACCGTTAATAGTATTTACAATATTTTGAGACTGTGTTCTTTGGGACGCTTGTTGAAGTCCTTGTGTAACTAAACCGTCACCACCACCTCCATTACCATTTTGATTTTGCGCTCCTTCCTTTTCAGGTTTTTTACCTTCAATCATATCAAACAAACGGTCAATTAATATATTAGTTTTTTCACCTAATTTGGTGTGTAAACTTAGTACAATAACCAAGAAACTTAATACAATGTTTGTAACATGGAAATCTTGGTATTTAATTTTGCTGTAAGTAGGAACTGCTAAAATTAATCTATGAATCATAAACATTCCTAAAAACATAAATGCAATTTGTCCGACAACTTCTGCTAAAACTTCAACACTACCCTTTTCTTCATCAGCTTCAGGAATTAATTTTTGAACTGATTTATTTAAAAACATAATAGGAACAATACTTAATAAAGAGTATTGTAATATATTTAAAAGTTCATTTTGTGTATCTTCATCAAAATTAAATATTTTTCCCATAGTATTATCTTTTGATGTGACTGGTTCTCCTCCTTCCATATGATTTATGAAAAGAAATTAAAAAAATAAAATAATAACTATTAAATGTTAAAACGGTTGTGTGAAAACGCTAAAATACGAGATAACAAATATCATGAAGAGAACCAATATTTAAATTTAATAAATGATATATTAGTATATGGTATAAATGAGGAAGGTAGAAATGGAGTAACTAAAGCAATATTTGGTGCTGCGATGCATTTTAATCTAGAGGATGATAGAATACCTTTACTAACTACAAAAAAAGTAGCTTGGAAAACGTGTTTAAAAGAGTTATTATGGTTTATTAAAGGTTCAACAGATAATAAAATATTAAAAGAACAAAATGTAAAAATATGGAATGGAAACGGGTCTCGTGAATTTTTAGATAGTAGAGGATTAAAACATTATGATGAGGATGATTTAGGTCCAGTATATGGATGGCAATGGCGAAGATTTAATGAGAAGTATAAAGGCTGTAAAGAAGAACCATTAAATGATGGTAAAGGGGATCAGTTGGCTTACATTATATCTGAATTAAAAAATCCGAATACAAGAAATTCACGAAGATTAGTAATGTCAGCGTGGAATCCTCTCCAATTAGATGAAATGGCGCTGCCACCTTGTCATGTATTAGTGCAGTTCAATGTTTTGGATAAAGACAAACTAAGTTGTTCATTATATCAAAGAAGCGGTGATGTAGGTTTAGGAGTACCTTTTAATATAGCATCATATAGTTTTTTAACACATATAATTGCGAAACATACAGGTTTAAAAGCAACGGAATTTAATTATTTTTTAGGAAATGCTCATATTTATGATGATCATATAGAACCATTAAAAAGTCAATTAGAAAAGGTTCCACACGTTTTTCCTAGAATATATATAGAGAACAATCATGAGAATATAGAAGAATATTGTGTAGATGATATAAAAATAATCGATTATAATCATTATGAACCAATTAAAATGGAAATGCGTAAATAAAAAGATATAAAACATATCATGTAATAATATTATGAGTTCAAACGCATCATTAGCTGCCGCAAGAAGACGTCGTGGTCCGCAACAACAAGTAGTTCAAGCAAATTCAGCGCAACGTCAGCAATCAAATGTATCTGCCCCAACAGGAAAAGGAGGTGCAGCAAATATAAATCAATATTTAGTATTTTTAAACAATAAAATAGAAACAGTAGAAAAACGAGTAAGTGAATCTTTAACAAAAATGGAAAATAAAATAAATGATGAAATAAAAAAATTAAATGCTGTTGATTTGACGCTAATAGAACAAACTATAGAATCACATAAATTGAAAGTATCTAAGTTAAATTCATTGATTAGTGATTTA
>MDSZ01252861.1_pt1 | contig 13380 bp, 3 predicted proteins | sample 811201 | NCBI WGS metagenome assembly MDSZ01 (sample SAMN05326647, study PRJNA326480) | marine metagenome | isolation source: seawater | place: Indian Ocean: North | collected 2010
ATATCCTCAGCAAATGTAAGCGAAAAATTATTTTTCACATTAAACTCTGTTGACGGTACAACAGGTGACTTCCTAATTAATTTAGGCGGTGTTAATAAAGTTATTGAGATAGGGCGTCCTCAAGAAATAAGATTATCCGAACTTAATACCGCTCAATTGCTACAGCCTCAAAATTTTCATGGTACTTTTGACATTTCATTTGACTTAATAGGTTCCTTTGAAGCTTTTTCCTCAAGGTCTTCTAGTGAGGTGAGCACCATAACCGTAAACCCAGTGGCTGAGAGCGCTGATGAACAATCAATAGCCAAGCTAATTCTTGGAGAAATTGAGAGTGATCTCGAAGGAAGTATTATACCGGTCGTTAGCGGGGAGCCAACAGAATTTCAAACAACTAAGTTGAAGCTTGAGGGGGGTGACCCCTCTGAAACACACTCCATAGAATTTTTTGGTATACCCAATGGTCTTTCAATATTAGTGAATGGAATTGAAAAAACTGCATTATTCGGAAGAGTTGTAGTTGAAGAAGCTGAAATAGGAAAAGAACTAAGCATTCAGTTTAAAGCATCTGAGGCATTAATAGATAGTTCCTTTGGCCTTTTTGAGGGCGTAAGTGCGATAGTTGTTGGACAAGATGGAAGCGATAAGGCGGCTGGACCCGAAATTAATTTATCCCTAGACATTGGTGGCGCTTATGGATTAAATGTTGCGTCTCAGGCAATCACAATAAGTGACGAAGATATATCAGCAGCACTTGGAGGACTTGATATAACCTCTATTGAGTCTGGTGCTACGATAGAGGCTCGAATAACACTTACAGAACCGGCGGCAACAACCGATAACGTTCTTCCAAAAATTGGAACTGAAGTCAATGGTGTGTTTGTAGAACTCAACGATGAGAATGTTTCAATTAATACTGGAATTCAATCTGACACTGGTCAGAGGTTTATAACATATACAATTATATCAAATGATCCATTGAACGTATTAGACCCCCTTAAAGTGTTGCATCCAGTTAGTCATTTTAAGGGTCAGGTAACTGCAAATGCAGAGATAATTGCAAAAGTTACAAATCAGGACGGTTCTTCTCAAGAGATTGCGTCAGTTACCAAAGGGCCAATGATAATAGAGTTTGAGCCAGTTGCCGATGTTGTAACATTTAATTTACCAAATACATCTGTCTCAACGGATGAAGATAACGGTATAGCCATAAAACCGCTATTTTTCAATAATGACATATCTAGAGCTACTTCAGCAGATTCGTCTGAAGAAATTATTTACGTAGTATCTGGCCTTCCTTCTGGCACGCGACTAATAGATGGTGAGGCTTTAAAAGATATAAATGGCAATAATCTTACCGGAGGAGAATTAAAGGTTGCCATACCGCTAGCACCAACTATTGGTACTATAGTTGGCGATACAATAGAGCTTTCTTCTGTTGAAGCATCTAGAGCGCAAATAGTAACCCTTGCAGATAAACATTTAGATGCTAACTCTATTCAGGTTGCGGCATTTTCAAGAGAGCTTGGAACCTCTAAGACCTCTGAACTGGCAGGAAACCATTCTGTAAATATCGCGATTAATGCTGTGGCAGACTCTCCCTACCTATCGGTAGATTCTAGGGTGCGAGGTTTAGTGGATGACAATTTATCTGCGGAACTTCAATCAAAATCAATTATTAAGATACCAGCGTCAGCTGCCCTCGTTGATACGGACGGGTCCGAAGCTTTATGGGTGCGGATAACCCCTCAAAATGCCGATATCTCAAAGTTCAGTTTTAGTGGAACAGATTTCCTTTCATCCACCGATTCTAGCTATATCTTGCTAAAGGCAAGCGATTTAGCATCTCTACAGGTTACAATGCCCGCTGGTAACGGTGGGTATAATGATAATTTTACAATTGAGGCGATTTCAGTTGAGTCCTCTGATATTACTGGAACTTCGTTTACAGAAATTTCTAATCAAGTAAATAACATTATCACATCTGATGAGACAAATTTGTTTGCAATTACTTCTGCGGATATTGAAGTAGAATTTTTACAGCCTGCAAAATCACCTACTCTTAATTTGTCAAACATTTCCTATGGTTCTGAAGTAATATCTGAGGTGTCAACACAATACTATGCAGAATTTCAGCTTAATATCACTGATAAACAAGCAACAGATGTAGTTACAATTCTTGCTACTGGTGTTCCTTCGGTCGCCGGAACACAAACAAAATTCTATCGCTATCTATCAGACACTGGCCAATATGAAGATATAGGAGCACCTGCTGAAGTTTCAGGTGTGTGGGTGTTTAGTTATAATGATGTTATTAATGAAAACACTGGTAACCCATATGATCTTCGGATTGGTTTACCAGCCACGTATAGTCATTCTGCTAGTGACGCAGATATGGAGTTTACTGCGTTTTCAGTAGATAGTCTTGGTTTAACAAACGCAAAATCGTCAGCAGTTTCAAAAAGTATAGATTTAGCGGGCGCTCCCTTCGGTTCAACAGTACCTGCCGATGCTGCTGACCCAATCGTAATTGATATCCAAGGTAACGGTCTGGAATTTGTCTCACAGGACCCTGGGGTTTCGTTTGATATCAATAGTGATGGTGTCATAGATAATATCGGATGGTTAACAGGAGATGATGACGCATTTCTTGTTCTATTACCGGAGGAAAGTGCTAATTTTCCAAGTTTGACTGGTAATGGAGAACTCACCGGAAGTAATCTTATAACTGAATACCTTGTATCACCGACAACAACAGATGCGTTATCTGATTTAATAGCCGTGGATGCGAACTCAGACGGCGACATGATATTAACAAAATCTGAGTTGGTGAACTCTCAGATTATAGAACCCAGTACCGGAAAGGTACCTTATTTGTGGTTTGACGATGGTGATGGATTGGCGACTTATTCAGAGCTTGCTTATCTTTCAGAGGATTTTAGCATAGATCTATCCACCTTTAACGATAACACAATACTTACTTCAAGTGGGACTGTAATCGCAGCCTCTCAGCTAGATCCAGGTTCAATCAGTGGTAGTTACACTCTCCTTTTAGAAAATGGCTCATCTTCTGAAGTTCCAAATTCGCTTAATAATGCACTCGCTGCTGACATTTTTTTACCAATATCTCCGCCTGCCTCTCAGAAACAGGCTGAATCATTGCCTGGGTTGCGATTGTCTGACCAATCGATTTATTTTGAAGATGCAGATGATGGTTTTGATATAGGCTCAATTCTTCAGGATACAGAGCAAAATAGGTGGGAAGATGCATTTGGTGAGAGCGCTTGGACAGCCATCTCTCAGGGCGCAAAAGTTCTTCTCACAATTCAGGCAAAAAATGTAGGTACTTATTTTAATTTATCAGAAGGGGCTAGGCTTGAAGCTGAGCCAAAAGATACGTGGCTAACACTCTGGGACCCTCTAGCAAGAAGTGTAGAAAAACCATCTGGAAAAGAAAAATTTGATATTTTTCTAAGAGATAATTTTTCAGGTGAGCTTGAATTAGAAGTTAGGGCTACAGTCGTTTATTCAGAGGGGTTGCAACCAAAAGAAGTTACAATCCAAAGAGACCTTTCCCTAGACATAGCGGCAGTTGCTGACCGCCCAGACTTTCTTGTTCCACAAACTTCATCCGAAACGGATGAGAGTGAAACTAACCTAAGCATTACTCTTGATGGTATAGAATTATCTACAAATGATTTAGGAGAAATACCAAACCTTATTATTAAACCAAATGATGATAATCCATCTGAACTTATTTCTCTTTTGTACAAAGGGTCAGAGGTATCAAAAAATGCAGATGGAAACTTCGAAATTTCTGGTGAAATACAGACTGGAGATTTAGTAGCAATCGCGCCAGCTTATTCGTCAGGTACATACGGATTTAAATTATCTGCATTTACAACTGATGGTGACGTGGCTCACGCAAATGATGCTAATCCCATAGAGGATATTCCATTTAATTTTATAATAAATCCAACTGCTCAAAGCCCGGTAGTCTCAACAGTGATAGCTTCAAATATACTAGAGAATGGGGTATCTGAAACATCACCTGTATTTGAAGCTTTATTTCAATCAGAGTTGGTAGATAAAGATGGCTCTGAAGAAATTTCTGCGATCACTATATATATTGCTGGGTCTGTTGCTTCACCACTTCAGGCTGCTCCTACATTCGTTTCCTCGGAAGGGATAGAGTTTCCACTTTCAGTGGAAGCAAATATTAGCCAAAATCAGGCCGGCGTTTATAAAACAGTGATACCAAAGTCACTTCTAGAGTTTGACGCCGAGACATCAATTTATTCGATGAGAGCTAGTATAACAACTCCAGAATATTTTGATGGAGATATTACTGTTTATAGCGAAGCTACATCTGTAGAAAAATTAGATACGAGTAAAAGAGCTGACGCACAATCAGATAGCTTTGACATTACTGTAACACCTGTTGCTGATGGATTTGTTGAAGAAGGTTTTTTAACTTCAGGAGTAACAACTCAAGCTGGAGACTTAATTGAATTTTCATCTATTGTTAAGAGTTTAGACACTCTTGACCAGGACGAAGTAGTTAATCTGAGATTTTTTGATTTGCCTCAGGGAACCAAGTTTTTTGACCCAAATGGAAACGAAATTTTATCCGGTGATGGCGAGTTATTACTCAGTCAGATTGGACTAGCTGACCTAAATGGATATGGCTTTAAAACTAGCACTGACCAAGGTAATTTTGTTTTTTCCGTTGGCGCATCAACTGAGGATGATTTACAGGTATCTTCGGAGCAGATAAGAACGGTAAATATAGCAAGTTCAGCCCTTTTTGAGCCAATTTTTGTAAATTCTGAGGGGGATATACTAAATGATCCCATTTCATTTCAAGCACTTGAGGGTGGTTCCGGATTTTTAGACTTATCCATAGCTTTGGGGGATCAATTAAATCCACGTGAGGCGTTAGTAAATATAAGCGGTTTACCTTCTGGGTTTATCGTAAGGACACCATCTGGTGAATTGGCGCAGGAAATTGGAGGAGGCTTTCAATTATCCGCTAACAAGCTTTCGCAAGGGCTTGTTATTGAGGCAGGTTCGCTTGCAACAGTAGAAGAAAAAAATACAGTAGGAATTCAAAATCTGACGGTGTCAGCTCAAGTGGATTATACTGTTGATGGCGCTAACTTATCTAAAACGGCTGACATCAGCGCGTTAATGACAATTCAACCTGTTACAGATGGCGTTATTTTTTCTACTTCAAAAGAAATAGACGAAGACACAACGTTTACATTATTTGACTCTAATGATGTTAACAATTCTTTGTTCCAAAAAATAGACGCTTCTGAGCAGCTTGTTCAAATAAATATTGAGCAAAATGAAAACCTCCAAATTTTGTTGCCTGATAGCTCAGAATTTACATCTATTGGAAATAACTTAAGGCTTACCGGGGAAGATCTGAATAACTTATCTGAGATAAGCATCAAACCAATAGCGAACTTTAATGGTTTAACTAATTTGAGTATCTCGGTTCAAACTGTAGGGGTATCAAATGATGAGGACGACACTCTTTCTGGAGACTTAATCACACAGCAAGCAATTATTCCAATAACCATAAATGCGGTTGCTGATGATTTGGTTGTTGGAATAGATGGTACAATATCGTCCGAGCAAGTTTCAAATACACAAATGTTTGAACTTTTTGACTCACAAACAGGCAGTATATTAAATGAACCAATAATTAATGATGGGCGTATTGATTTAGAAACTAATTTGGAAATCAAGCTAGATATTAAAGAATTTTCAAGTTTGGATAGTTCTGAAGAAGTATTTGCTAAAATATCCGGTGACGCGATTACAGAAAATACACAAATTATTACCGGCGTTGGCATAGGACAGGTAATCTATAGTACTCAGGAGGTTGCGGGTGCGCCAGGGACATATGAAATTTTAATCCCTGGTGAAGACTCCAGTTTTGGACGCTTAGAAGCTGAAAACACATCCCTTATAATTCCAAAAGTTGAATCAGGTTATGGTTCCAAAAATGTTTTATTACAGCTAATTGGTGCTGACGGAGACGCCACAAATATTGCAACTACCGAAGTAAAGTCAATTAGTATTTTGAGTACGATTCCTCCTGAACCTTTAACTGGACTTTCTAATGATATAAAAGCTAGCGAATTATCAGAAGATTTTTTAGAGGTCAATGGGATTAAACTTGACGATTTAGTAAGAGTTCCAAGCCTAAATGAAAGCCATATCATTCAGCTAGTTGATTTACCGGAAGGAGTTGAAATTCAGGTAGGTGAAAACATTATAAGCGCAAATAATTTGCGAACGCATCCTCAGCACGAAAATATGACCTCTGTTCAATTAACAAGTGACCAATTTCTTAATGCAGTTGTAAAAGTTCCGGAGGACATCATCGATGGAAAAAATAATTTAGATTTTCTAGTGAGAGTAGGAACTTCAGATGGAAATACCTCAAATGGAATGGATACCAGATTTGTTTTTTCAAGACTTGTGGAATTAAATTTAAACTTTGGAAACCAGTCATCTGTCAATAACGATGTTATTATATCAGAAGATGAGGGGCTTGATCTTGGAAGCGGAGATGACACTGTAATCGTATCAACAGAAACAGGCGGAAGCCTGTCAGGCGGAGAGGGGAGAGATTCAATTTCGTTTAACGAATTTGATGAGAGCGAGAGCCTTTTCTTGGATATGAATATGAATACATTTCTGGTTACTAATAATTCTGAAAACATAGAGTCCACTGAGCTCATAAGGCAATTAGAGAATTTTGAAAATATAGTTGGTGGTAAGGGTAATGATACAATTGTTGGCAGCGAGTTGAATAATAAGTCTCTAGTTCTGAGAGGAAACGAAGGTGATGATCATTTGGTTGGAGGCGCAGGAGATGATATTATTGAGGGTGGTGAAGGCGCTGACCTGTTAGCTGGCGCTGAAGGATTAAATACTTTTATTATCAATAAAAATGAAGGCCAAGACACCGTTTTAGACTTTAAATTAGGCGATAAACTGGTTTTTACTGGATTTAACATTAGCCACCAGAATGATGGAAGCCTACCTCCTGAATTGAAAATAAATTCAGCCGAAGGAAATAATCAAAACTGGGTAGTTGAAGTTACAAAGACTACTTCCGAAGGTCTGTTTACTGCTTCAGTCGTGCTTTCAGGTCTGAGAACTAGCTATGGTACTCTCGAGGATGTACAAAATCTTTTAACTAATTCGATAGAATTCAACGATACACTTGATTTAGGAACTATAAATCCAGAACAATCTGAATTTGGATTTGATTTTGATGCACTCAGCATAATCAGTGATCTGCAGGAACGTAACGATTTTTTTGGTGATACTTTAAATTTTTCATCCGCAACAAATTCTGACGATATATCACATGCATTAGGAATTATAGCAGACTCAAAATTTCAGGAAGCTCTAATTTATACAGATGCAGTTTCATCTAAAAACCTCATAGACGGTTTTGGGGATGCGCTTAATTCCGAATATAAAGGTTTATCTGGCTCAGAGGGTAATGATGTTTTAGTAGCTCTTGACGAAGATAGTGTTTTATACGGTGGAGATGGGGGCTCAGATAGATTGATTGGTGGTGTTGGTAACGATATATTAATCTCAAAAGGTGAGGCATACTCCGAGATTGACGAATTATCTGGTGGCGCAGGAATAGATTTATTCACTATGATAAATCCAAGAGAGATAGAGGAGAATTTAAATTCCATTTACAGACAAGTAAAAGTTGAAGATTTTAATAGAGAAGAGGGCGACAGAGTTTTATTGGTAGGATATGACAATAGCGATATAGAGTTGTCAGATGTTAATAATGAGACTAATTTGCAAACAGCAACTGTAACAAATGATAATTCAGACAGTCTTACTATATATTTTGACTTATCTTTTGCGAGAGAATTTGATACAAATTTTGCATTGAGAATGGCAGATTTTGATAAAGTTGAAGCATCTTAAAAACTTAAAGCCAACCGATGAAAAATTGGAAATTTAAAAAATATGTGTGGACCGTAATATATTTGTTGTTGTTAATATCAACAAATACGCAAGCTTATGCCCAATCATCCGAGAACGACGCTACTTTAGATACTATTGAGTCAATAGGAAGAGACTTAGTTAAACTTCTTGACGACTTAGTGTTTGGTGAACGAGATCCAACGGTAAAATTAGATATTTTGCCCGTAATTGAAAAAGTCAACATGGCGGCTACAAACACACCTGTTTTCTTAGAAGCTCAATCCAATATAAGAGTGTTAGAAAATAGAAAAAGCGAGCTCCTGGCATCCTATCAACCTCAAATCAAAGCAAATGGTAGTGTTGGTCAACGCACATTTCAGTCTACAACAAGTTCGGGAGGGCAGATTCGAACAACTGGGCAGTTTATACAGCCCGGAATACAAGCCAGTCAGTTATTGTATGATTTTGGTGCAACAGAAAACCGTATTTTTGCAACTAATATGGAGATAAGTTCAACGCAAAAACAGATTGATGCTACAAAAAGCCAGATATTCTTGGAAATCATCTCAGCCTTTTATGAGGTGCAGAGAAGTCTTCTACAATCGAGACTCGCGAGAGAAAACTTACAATCACGAAAAACCTTTGTAAATTTCATAAGAGAAAGAAACCAACTTGGCGCAAGTAGTTCAGCTGACGTCGTTAGGGCCGAATCAAGAGTCGCTGGCGCATTAAATCTTCTCGCCAGCTCCTTGCAAGACCTCAAAAGATCCCAAGCTGTTTATCGCCAATATTTTAACGAAGAGGCGGAACCCTATGTACTACCCAAAGAACTATCTGTAGAATCGTTGGTGGAATTTGAGCTTGATGCATATTTATCTGGGCATCCCGAAATAGGAAGTGCTCTTCTTCAGGTAGAGAGTGCTAAATTTAATCTTGAGGCAGTAAAATCTGAAAATAAAGGAAGATTATCGGCTCAGGGAGACTTATCTTACTCAAAGAGCCCAGGGAGTTCTAATTTTAACGATGACGTATCTATCGGATTAGAATTCACTCGGGACCTATATAATGGGGGTAACGATGCATTAAAATTAGAAAAAGCACAACTAGCTGTCTTTCAAAGTGAGTTAAATTTAAATAAACTTAGAATAAGATTGGCAAAAGAAATAAGGGAAAACTTTGCCGCGTATGAGGGTGCAGTGTCTGCTGTTGATGCTCAAATGTTGGTGTTAAAAGGAGCAAAAGAGACTTATTCTATAACAAAAGAGTTATATGCTTTCAGTAGAGTTAGCTTATTTGAAGTTTTGTCGTCACAAGAGGAATTATTTACTGCCGGCACAGAATTAATAAACGGAATAATTGACAGGGCGTTAGCAAAATATAAATTACTTCATGCAACGCACAAACTTTTCGAGCAGATTGAAAATGAATACTTTTAATAATGAACAAGAAAAGTATAACTATTCACTCGCTGAACTTGGCTCAGTTGTTACTTCTTCGATTTCACAATCGGTAACAGCTGCGGAGTTCAGAGCACTTGAAGTTGCCAATTTAGATTCTTGGAGTTATGAGGACTTAACCTCAATCTTAAATAGGAAAAAAATTGATGTTAAGCAACTTAGCTGGATTGATGTTAAGCGCTCTTTAAACCAAATTAATTTTAAAAGAAATGTATTTTTAGCTCTTGGGGAGCAGTGTGCTTGGGTGCTATCTTTCGACGATAATACACAAAAGCTTAACGGAAAGTGCACGGATAAAAATTTTGAAAATGAGGCTGTAAATTTAAGTGAATTCTTTGACACAAGCTATAATGAATGGCAATTCTTTAAATGTCATAAACAATATACTGACCAGCTTGCTGTCTTGCCAGGCATTGAAAAACACTGGTTTTGGTCGACCATATGGACTAATAGGTCCCTTTATGTTCAATCTGGCCTTGCATCATTATTAACAAATATTTTTGCTCTCGGCGTTTCACTATTTTCAATGATTGTATATAATAGAATTATACCTTCAAACGCAATGAATTCACTACTTGTTTTAGTCTCGGGTTTGGTATTGTTAATGCTCGTCGATTACATAGTGAAAAATATACGTAATAGATATCTTAGCGTAGCAGGAGTGAGTTCAGATCTTACATTGGCTGACCGACTTTTTGCCCAAGTAATGGACATTCAATATAAATCAAGGCAGGGTACCGTTGGTTCGCTTGCCAACACTCTAAAGGAATTCGAGCATATTAGAGAATTTTTTGCATCTGCAACCTTGACCTCTCTAATAGATGTTCCGTTCGCGACGATTTTTCTTTTGACTATTTGGCTAGTAGGCGGCTGGATGGTTGTTCCAGTTTTTGCAGGAATAGTTGTTTTGGTTTTTGTCACAATGTATGTTCAACCAAAAATGAAGGCTCTTGCGAAGAGTGCGTTCGAGGATGGTCAAACAAAGCATTCTGTTTTGGTGGAATCATTGACTGGATTAGAAACTTTAAAGTTACTCGGAGCCGGCGGCTTCATGAGACGAAGACTAAGAATGGTCTTAGAAAGACAAGCTGAAATATCGGAACAAACAAAAGATGGTTCCCATTTTTCTACTAATGTTGCCCAAACTGTTCAGCAATTAGTTCAAATGTCTGTAGTTGCACTTGGGGCAATATTAGTTTCTGAAGGACAATTTGGTTTTGGAGCGATAATTGCGTGTACGATTTTGTCAGGGAAAGCGTTAGCTCCGTTTGCACAATTATCACAATTACTAGTGCGGCTAAATCAAATAGGTGTCTCATACCAAGCTTTGGCAGATTTAATGAAACAGCCCACTGAGCATCCAGAAGAGTATTATTTCTTGCCACGAAAAGATTTGAACGGAAACGTTGAATTTAAAGATGTTACATTTACTTATCCAGACCAGCAGGAACCAGTACTGGATAACGTTTCATTTAATATTAAGGCAGGTGAAAGGGTTGCTATATTAGGCCATGTAGGGTCTGGTAAAACAACAATTGGTCGTTTAATTGCCGGACTTTATGAAGCGGATTCAGGAATGATATTAGTTGACGGCATAGACATTAGACAAATTGCACCATCTGAGTTGCGGGAAAATATAGGCTTTTCTGCACAGGATACATGGCTAATGTCTACAACTATAGAAGAGAACATTTCTTTAGGTTCCATAAATACAGATCCCGAGACGGTTCTGTGGGCAGGTGAACTCGCTGGTGTTTCAAATTTTGCAAACCGACATCAGGATGGTTACAAGCTGGTTTTGAAGGAAAGAGGAGAATCTCTATCCGGTGGACAAAGACAAGCTATTGCTTTGGCAAGAGCTCTAGCAAGAAGACCATCAATATTGATACTCGACGAGCCTACAAGTTCAATGGATGCTAGGAGTGAGCAAACATTCGTGCAAAGGTTCAAACAAGAGACTTTTGATAGCACCTTGCTAGTAATCACGCATCGTACTTCGTTATTATCCCTCGTTGATAAAGTTATAATAATGGAGAATGGAAAGGTTGCTGGAATGGGCACAACAGAACAATTTATGAGAGCTCAGTCAGATAAAAATGCAGCATCGGAGATAGTAAAAAATGCAGCGGCAGCCCAATTTGGGGTTGCGCCAAAAACCAACACTAAAGGCGTTGAAACTCCTGATTTTTTGAAAAAAAATACTCAAACAGGATAAATTGTTATAGTAAATGAAATGAAAGCCACATGGAACTATTTAAAATACTACTACGTCATTTGAAGTCAGGGGCTTGGTATGTTCTCACTAAAGGATATGAAATAGTTGGCTTCGTTGTGAAAATTTTAAAAATCATAATTTTTGAAACACTCCGAATACCCTTTTTACTAGTAAATAAACTTGTTTTATTATTTTGGAAAATAGTCAGATTTCCATTTTTAGTGACAATCAAGATCCTTGGCTATGTTATATTCATGTTTTCAGTGTTTTTTGGACCATCCCACAAAAGTTCAAAAATTGGGGCAAGATTTTTAGCCATTATTTGTTTGGCACTTATAGGGTTTGGTTCTTGGGCAGGCATGTCAGAGTTTGACAAGGTGATAACTGCACAGGCTAAGGTGATATCCTCGGAGAATTTGCAAACTATACAGCACTTTGAAGGTGGTATTATAAAAAAAATCCATGTCAAATCAGGGCAAACTGTCGTCATCGGTGAACCACTTATTTCACTTGAGCCCTTAGAACAGGAAGCTAGTTACGAAGCGAAGAAATCAGAATTTCTTCAGGCGTTAATTAAAGTTCGAAGACTTGACTCTGAATATAGAGGTGAGGCGCCAAAATATAGTTCAGAATTAAAAGAAATCGCTGAGAGCCAAATTAGTAACGAATTATTGTTACTTAAGGCTAGAAGGGCAAGATTGAAATCCACGCTTGACTCATTCAATTCTCAAATTAAGCAAAAAGAAAGCGAGCTGGAAGGAGCAGAGAAAACTCTAACGCTGGTAGAAAAAGAAAAAGAGGTGATACTGACGCTTGTGGCTAAAGGTCTTGAGCCTAGTTTAGAGGCTGTAAGGGCAGAAAAATCATTCGCCGAAGCATCAGCTAAAGTTAATACCATAAGAGCTGCAATTCAGGAGATAAATGACCGAAGGACAATTGCTATTCAAGAGCATAACGCTGAAATTCTGCAAGAACTGGCGGAGGCTAATCTAGAATTAAGTAAACTTGAAAAAGCTGTTTCGGTGGCAGCTGATAAGTCAGATAGAAGTATTATTAAGAGTCCCTCAGATGGAATTGTAAATAGGGTGCTTATCTCTACAATTGGGGGAGTTTTGAGAGCAGGTGAAGCAGCTGTAGAAATTGTACCTTCAGGAAGTGAACTTAAGTTTGAGGCAAAAATATCCCCGATGGACATCGGATATTTGCAAAAGGGCCAAACTGCTACAGTAAAGTTGTCAACTTATGATTTTTCAATTTATGGAAGTTTGGGAGGAACAGTAGAAATAGTTGGCTCAGACTCGGTAGAAGAAGAAAATGGAGAATCTTATTATATTGCGCAAATAGAGCCGATATCTGATATAACTACAACTGGAAAGATACTCGAAATTATTCCGGGTATGACTGCGCAAATTGACATCATTACCGGAAAAAGAACGGTGCTATCCTATATCTCATCACCAATTACTAAAACTATGACAACAGCTTTTAAAGAAAAATGATAAACCAATTTTCAGCATCGATAGATGTTATACAAGATAGAGTTCTTTTCTGTTTCAATACAAAAAAAGAGCAAGAGTTCAGATTATGGCTCACTAGAAGGTGTGTAGCCGATTTTCTTGGAACCATGCCTAGGCACACAGAGCAATCAAAGAATATCATATCTGAATTGGAAAAATCAGCCGAGTTAAAAAAAATAATTAAAAAAGAAAGAGAAGAACCAATTGTCCCAGC
>MDSZ01070483.1_pt1 | contig 13378 bp, 14 predicted proteins | sample 811201 | NCBI WGS metagenome assembly MDSZ01 (sample SAMN05326647, study PRJNA326480) | marine metagenome | isolation source: seawater | place: Indian Ocean: North | collected 2010
CAACCAAATCGGCATTAATAATCCGTTCGGAAGAGTGTTTCCCTTGCTCCCATTCAATTTGATGATCATCCAATTCTTTTTGGTAGGACTCACCTATTGCCCCTTTATCGCTCAAAAAGACATGATAGCCAAGATGCTGACCAAGAAGTGCAGCGCCAACTCCACTTTCCCCTCCACCCAATACAATCATATTCTTTGCCATTACTTATCTGATCTTTAGGGTTACAAGTGAAATGATTGCAAGAGCGATAGTGATAATCCAAAATCGAGTGACGATTTTACTCTCATGATATCCTTGCTTTTGGAAGTGATGATGAACAGGTGCCATCAAGAAAATTCGTTTTCCAACGCCTGTTTTCTTTTTGGTGTACTTGAAATACCCTACTTGAAGGATGACTGACAAGCTTTCAATAAAAAAGACCCCACACAGAACAGGAATGAGTAATTCTTTTCGAACCGAAAGAGCGAGAACAGCAATTATCCCTCCGATAGTTAAGCTTCCTGTATCACCCATAAATACCTGCGCTGGATAGGTGTTGTACCATAAAAATCCGACCAGGCCTCCTGCAAATGCAGCGATAAAAATCACGAGTTCACTCACATCAGGGATGTACATGACGTTGAGGTAATCTGAGAAAATAATGTTGCCCGAAACCCAAGCAAAGACCCCCAAAACCAGCACGATTAGTGTTGCTGTTCCTGCGGCCAGTCCATCTATACCATCGGTTAGGTTTGCCCCATTTGAAACCGCTGTCACAATAAAAATCACAAACGGAATAAAAACCAACCAAGCATATACAGACCAAGATTCATCAATCCAAGTAATCACCTCTGCATAATCAAATTCATTATTCTTCAGTAATGGAATTGTGGTTTTTGTCGACTTTTCATTGAAAACAATCTCTTGTCCTAGCGTAGCATTTTCTCTTATGGTCACATCGGGATGGAAATAAAGCGTAATCCCGACAATAAGACCCAAACCAACTTGGCCAATGATTTTAAACCTTCCTTTAAGACCTTCTTTATTTTTTCGCTTAATCTTGATATAATCATCAATAAATCCGATGCTTCCCATCCAAATCGTTGTGATAATCAGAAGAAGGATATAGATGTTATCGAGTTTGGCAAACAACAATACGGGCACTAGGGTAGCCAGAATGATTATTAGACCTCCCATAGTCGGCGTACCAGCTTTTTCTTTTTGACCTTCTAAGCCCAGATCTCGGATACTCTCTCCCATTTGATTACGGTGGAGGAGCCGTATAATTTGTTTCCCAAAAATCAAAGAAACAAGTAGCGAAAAAATGATTGCCATGGAAGCTCGAAAACTGATGAACTGGAATAAACTAGCTCCAGGAAGCTGGAATTCTTGTTCTAAATATTCAAACAGATAGTATAACATTAGTTCTTGTTTTGTAAATATTGTTTTAACTCCTTAGCGTCGTCAAACTCCAAACGCTCCCCTTTGATGTCTTGATAGGTTTCATGACCTTTGCCTGCCACCAATATGATATCACCATTGTGGGCAAGCTGACAAGCCGTTTTTATCGCTTGTAATCGGTTTGAGATACTGATGTATTTATTAAAATGTTCTGCCGGTACTCCCGATTCGATCTGCTCAATAATTTTTTCAGGGTCTTCATTACGCGGATTGTCAGAAGTAATAATCACCTTGTCGCTTAATGTTGAAGCTATCCGCCCCATTAGTGGACGCTTTGCCATATCCCGATCTCCACCACAACCAAAGACAGTAATCAGCATCTCATTTCCAGTCCTGATTTTGTTGATCGTCTCCAATACGTGGTTTAATGCGTCTGGGGTATGCGCATAGTCAACAATTGCTCGTACTGGATGCCCTCCACTGACAACATTAAACCGTCCTGATACGGGCTCTACCGCACTCAAAGCACTTAGGCTCTTGTCTGCGTTTTCTCCCAGTAACTTCGTGCATGCATACACCGCCAACAAATTCGAAGCGTTGAAGTCTCCGACCAATGCCACCCATGTTTCTTTGCCGTCTATCCGAAGTTGCATTCCCGAAAAGTCATGTTCAATAATTTTTGCTTTAAATTCAGCTGTGTTCTTTAACGCATAAGAATGCTTCTTTGCAGCGCAGTTTTGCAACATATACTCGCCATTCTTATCGTCATGATTGCTCAATGAAAAAGCAGTGGCTGGCAGTTTGTCAAAAAACTTCTTTTTAGTATCTCTGTAACTTTCAAAAGTCTTGTGGTAATCGAGGTGATCATGCGTAAGGTTGGTGAAGATCCCACCTGTAAAATGAAGCCCATCTATACGGTGCTGGTCGATCCCATGGGAAGAAACTTCCATAAAGCAGTGCGACACACCCGCTTCGACCATTTTTGCCAAAAAGGAATTAATCTCCATTGGGTCGGGTGTTGTGTGTGTTGCTGGGTAGTGATGCTCGTTAATGGTGTTGGCAATGGTGGATAACTTCCCAACTGAAAACCCTAAGTGCTGGAATACTTCAAACAACAATTGAACAGTCGATGTTTTACCGTTGGTTCCTGTCACACCAATAAGACTGAGATTGGCAGAAGGTCGATTGTGAAAATTAGAAGCGACCACAGCATAGGCACTTCGGGATTGTAAGGTTTGCACATAGGTAATTCCTTCAACTTGGTTTTTGGGTAACTCTTCGCAAAGGATTGCGACAGCTCCCTTCTTTACAGCATCGCCAATGTGGCTGTGCCCGTCGTGAAACTCACCACGAATGGCGACAAACAATGCATTGGGCTCTACCTGACGAGAGTCTGCCGTCACGTGGTCAATCAAAACAGATGTAGTCCCAAAAACAGACTCTATGGATACGCCAAAAAGTAATTCTTTGAGTTGCATCAGGACTTCTTTTGTGTTTTAGTGAGTTTGACATCGACTTTGACGACGCTTTGGTTGGTCTCGTTCTTATTATCCGTGATTTCCAAATAGCGATCTCGGCTGAGTTTTGTTTCTCTTGGAATTGAGCTGTATAGCTTGTGCGCAATTGTTTGGAAAACTGGAGCAGCAACTTGGTTTCCGAAATAACCTTTTTCGTTATCAGGGCGGTGAATAACGACTATGCATGAATATTTGGGTTGGTCTGAAGGAAAATATCCTACAAAGCTCGCCACGTATTGTACCTCCTCTGTATTGTAGTCTAGCTGACAGGTTCCTGTTTTTCCGGAGATCGCAAAATTTGGGTCGTAAATATTATGTGCCGTACCCCAAGGTTTTTCCACAACTCCTTTCAACATACTTTTGACTTTGCCAATCGTCTCCTTGGAACAAATGGAGGGGTTGATGATTTCGACTTCAGACTGTTTTTTGATTTGGCTCCTCGTGTTTTGAGTACCTTCAATAAATCTAGGTCTCACCATGACGCCGTCATTAGCAATGGCGTTATAAAAAGTGAGCGTCTGCATGGGTGTCATTAGCACTCCATATCCATAAGCCATCCATGGGAGAGATATCCCACTCCACCCTTTTTTATCGGGATGTGGTATGACTGGTTTTGCCTCCCCTACTATTGGCAATCCCAGGGGTTCGCTGAGCCCCATATTCATCAGACGATTTACAAATTGCTCTGGTTTTTTGTTGTATTCATTATATATTGCCTGTACCATTCCTGTATTTGAGGAACGCTCAAAAATTTCAGTAATTGGAATTTTGCCATAGCCTCCTTTGCGAGAATCACGCACTTTGTATTTGCCATAAAAAGTCAGCTCTCCATTTTGCGTATCAAAAACTGTCGTCGTATCAACAACTTGATCTTCAAGAGCAGCTACGATTGCCATAAGCTTAAAGGTCGATCCAGGTTCGTGGGACTCCCCAATCGCGTAGTTGAGTTTTTCGTAATACTTGCCCTCTTTAGTACGACCCAAATTTGCCACAGCACGAATCGCTCCTGTTTCGGTTTCCATCACGATAGCTGTTCCGTGATCGGCTTCGAAATTTTCAAGAGCTTCAAGCAAGGCATGGTGAGTGATATCTTGGGTGTTTACATCAAGTGTTGTTTGTAAATCATACCCATCTTGTGGTTCTTGTAGATATGAATCGCTTAAGGGTTTCCACTCTCCATTTGCGATTTTTTGACGTAGCTGTAAGCCTGGAACCCCGCGTAATTCATCTCCAAAAGCGCCTTCAAGGCCAACGCGCAGGTAGCTCCCATTTGGCTGCTTTTTTTCATAGCCAATAGTTCGTTCAGCGATTTTACCTAACGGTCTTTCACGTACGGTCTTTCGCTCCACAACCAAGCCTCCTCGAACGCCCCCTAATCGAAACAATGGAAAAGTTCGCAAACGAGTCATTTGCCCATAACTCAGATCCTTTGCAATACGTTTATAACGATGCTGTTTTTTATGTGCATCAAGGAGGAGATTATGATAATAATTGGGTGTATTTCCCAATAGAGAAGCAAGTGAATCTGCAAGCGCATCCACATGACTCTCAAAACGACTAGCATTCACTGTCGCAGCATCAAAATGAATGGTGTATCTGGGCACTGAAGTGGCTAGAAGACTACCGTCATGCGCATATATATTTCCGCGAATCGGTTGAATTTCAAAATTTTGTACCGTTGTTTTTTCAGCCAGAAGTTTGTAAGATTCTCCTTCAACAAGCTGGATGTGAATGATTTTATATCCAATCACAATGCCCAGCAGAAAAAGCCCAATCACCACAAATGAAAATCTTGAAATCAGTCTTTTTTGCTTTTCCATTTGCCTTATTCAATGATAATTTTTGTGGGTGGAGTGACAGAGGATACAAATCCACGATTGGACAATTTGCTTTTTACTTCAGTTTCCAGGCGCATATACATCGCTTGGGTTCTCGTTTCTGCAAACTGACTTTTTAACGCTTGGATTTCGGCGTTTAAGGATGAAATCTGCATTACCTTTTGGTCGATATTGTGGGAGGATGAAATCATAACACCTGCCAGAAAAAAGAAAAAAAATATGAGTCGCCAGTTCCGCAAGGCACCTTGCTGCACCAAGAAAGAACCTCGAAGAATTTCTAACATACTTTGTCTCATATTTTCTCAGCTATTCGCAGTTTGGCACTGCGTGCACGTTTGTTGTTTTGAATTTCTTTACTAGAGGGTAGTGTCATCTTGCCCACCTTTTTCAATGGCTTGTATGAGCGTCCAAACTCATCTTTCTCCGGCTCGTTTTCAAAGCAGCCATACTGAATAAATCGCTTAACAAGACGATCTTCTAAAGAGTGATAACTGATCACGCAAAGTCTACCATTGCGGTTGAGGATTTCTGCGCTTTGCTCGAGAAGCGATTTTAAAGCTTTCAACTCTTGATTGACCTCAATGCGAAGAGCCTGAAAAATTTGAGCCAATACTTTATGTTGGATCTTTACAGGAATAAGAGGGCGAAGCAAGTCAGCTAATTCCAAAGTTGTGTCGATGGGCTTTTCAGACCTTTTCTCAACGATAACAGACGCGATTTTGCGTGCATTCTTCAATTCTCCATATTGATAAAAAATATCTCTCAGCTGCTCTTTTGTAAAGGTGTTTATCACCTCTTTTGCCGATGTACCCTCCAACAAACTCATTCGCATGTCAAGTGGACCGTCGAATCGTGTAGAAAACCCACGAGTTGGTGTGTCAATTTGGTGGGAGGAAACACCCAAATCTGCAAGAATCCCATCGACTTTAGCAATCTTATGAAATCGTAAAAAGCGTTGTAAATAGGTGAAATTTTGATGGATGAAAATCAAGCGCTCATCCTCCCATGTATTTTCTATCGCATCTTCGTCCTGATCAAAAGCAATCACCCTCCCTTGACTTCCCAGCGCATCTAAAATGGCTTTGGTGTGTCCACCTCCACCGAAAGTAACGTCGACATAAGTGCCTGATTCCTTGAGAGCTAACCCCTCAAGGCAAGCTTCCAATAAAACAGGATTATGATACATCTTCGTCATGATTTCCCATCACCTCTTCTGCCAATTCCGCAAAGTCAAGAGCAGCATCGTCAATGGCTTGTTCATACAATTCCTTATCCCATATTTCAATCATGTTGATTGCCGATGAGAGCACAAGTGACTTGTCTAAAGAGGCAATTCCAAGCAAGTCCTTAGGGATCAATATCCGTGTTGCAGCATCTAGATCGATCATTTTCACCCCAGCAGTAAACCGGCGAATAAAATCGTTGTTCTTCTTTCTAAATCGATTGAGCTTATTCACCTTTTCCATCATAGCTGACCACTCTTCCAAGGTGTAAAGCTCCAAGCACTTTTGAAACACCGAACGCTTGAGAACAAAGGTTTCCACACCCTTGAGTTGCTTGACCAAAGACACAGGTAGTTTTACCCTGCCCTTGGGGTCTAATTTGCATTCATACGTACCAACTACGTGCATTATACAGATTGAATTGAGTCAAATATATCAATTAAATACCACTTTTTACCACTTTTTACCACTTTGTTGATAAATTCAACCACTTAGGATTTGAAAGTGACTTAAATCATTTACTATGAGTATGTTGTCATTTCATGAAACAAACTTGTTTGATATTGTGAATTCTAAAGCATTTGCTATCACTTTATGTCAAATGAATAAGGCAACTGACTTGAATTAGTTATATTTGCGCACTATTTGGCTTCGATAAATGAAACAAACAATTATAACATCGGGGAAATTTAAATTCCTTGAGGTAGGCACTGGAAAGCCAATCGTAATTCTTCATGGTCTTATGGGGGGTTTGAGTAACTTTCAAGGGGTTACTGAATATTTTCCTAACAAAGGGTATCGGGTCATAATTCCCATGTTACCCATTTACGACCTCCCCTTGCTCAAAACAAATGTCAAGGAATTTGCCAATTATGTCAACCAATTTATTTCCCATCTGAACTTATCAGAAGTTACTTTGCTTGGAAACTCACTTGGGGGCCATATAGGTCTGCTAGTTTCTCTATTGTATCCCAAGAACATCAAAGGACTTATCATTACTGGTAGTTCTGGGCTATATGAAAACTCTATGGGTGAAAGCTATCCTAAAAGAGAAGATAAAGACTATATGACACGGAAATGTCAAGAGGTTTTTTATGATCCTAAAGTGGCCACAAATGAGATTATAGATGAGGTATTTGAAACCGTGAATGATCGGAAAAAATTGGTTAAGATTCTCGCTATTGCCAAAAGTGCAATTCGACACAATATGGCTAAAGACTTGCCTAAAATTCAAATTCCAACCGCTATAATATGGGGAGAAAACGACATTGTAACGCCACCTGAAGTTGGACATGACTTCAATCGTTTACTGCCAAATTCTTCTTTGTTTTGGATTGAAAAATGTGGACATGCCCCTATGATGGAACATCCGGATCTTTTCAATATGCATATGGAAACTTGGCTAAACTCTTATTCAAATTGAGTTGCCATGATTCATTCTGCCCGTTTTTTGGTTAGCAACTCTACTGTTGATCATTGTCCAAAGTCCTCCTTCCCTGAATACGCTTTTATCGGTCGATCTAATGTTGGAAAGTCATCACTAATCAATGCCATGGCCAACAACAAAAAACTTGCTAAGACCTCAGGGACACCTGGAAAAACAAAGCTGATCAATCACTTTTTAATCAATGATGCTTGGTGTATGGTTGATTTGCCTGGTTACGGCTATGCCAAAATATCTAAGCAAGAAAGAAACGAACTCAAAAAACTAATCAATGGTTACTTTGCCAAACGAAAACAATTGGTCAATACTTTTATTCTTATTGACAGTCGGCACAAACCACAAGACATCGATATTGATTTTATAAATACTATGGGGGCCCAAAAGCATCCGTTCTCTATCGTTTTTACCAAGATTGATAAACTCTCCCATGGGCAACGTCAAAACAATATATCTGTCTATAAATCTCAGCTTTTGGAGCGAGGCTGGGAATGTATTCCCCCATTATTTGAATCTTCCGCTAAAACTGGAGAAGGTAAAAAAGAGATTCTCAGCTATATCGAATCAATCAATTCTAATCTTTAGTTTTTTGTGCCTTGCCTAATTTGTGTTCGCTTGAAAAATAGTCGCAAAACTGCTGAAAAGCCTCGCCCATTTCAACATCTTGTGTAGCTTTCATATACGAGTTGCGAATCCCAACAAGCGTTTGATGAACAAACACACGCATTTGGTCAACAGGCATCTCCTTAGTCCACAGGTCAATACGAGCACTTTCCTGAGCTTGTTGGTCCCAAGTACTTAAGAACATGGCATGAGTTTCTTGTTTATCAATTCCACCATCTGGAGCAGACCAACTCAACTGATCTGGCACATGGTTTTTATCAAGGGTAACATCTATAGTGATTCTCGTCTTTTTCATCATCTCCGAGGTTTATATTTTGATTTTTCAAATAACTCTCTGTAAGGAGTATTGAGAAGCTCCACAATGGATTTTCGTTCTTTCTTTTGATAGGCCTTAACAATTTGGAGACCTAGCCATTGACCCATTTGACCTGGAGAGTCAACGTCGATATTCAAATAAAATTTTGAAAAAGGAGCTGGCGAGATAAAACGTTTTATCAACTCTGGGTCAGTACTATAAAGCAATTCCTTGGAAACAAAAAAGTTCCAAATTTCTTTTTCATTCGTCATTGCCCAATCTAGCTGATCAGGCGTATATCCCATTATTTTATCCTCTGAATAATCGGATAAGATCGATTGCTTCAAGAATTGGATTTTACCAGAATAAATCATTTGAGCTAAAAAAGTACGATCTTCGGGCAAAGCAATATGATTTTTTGCAAAAGATTCTGCCAGCTCTTTCGACAGCTGTTTCAATTCCATTTCCTGGCGTAAATACAAGGAAATTCCCTCATACATATGATGGTCTACACCTAAGAAGTTGTCAATGGCGATCAATACCATACTGTCGTTGAGAATGACTTTATTGTTATAATCAACGTCAGAAGTGATTGTAATTACTTTTTTGGGTACTCGAGCATTTTTAAAGACTCGCTGAAGACCTTGCATAAAAGGAGACAATTGATTATGGATTTCTGAATTCGAAATCAATTTGGTTTGTTCATACAGGGCCAGCTGCAAACTGTCTGTACGACGATTGACCCAGACTGAAAAGGGATAGCTTTTAGGAAAAAAATAAGGAAACCCTTGCTCCACTTCGCCTAGAGAGTCTGGATGAGCACTAAAAAAAATGCTTTCAAATCGAATGAGTTCATAGGACGGTGTGGCACCCTTGGATGCTTTTCGGTTCGAGCAACTCCAAAAAAATACAGGCAAAGTCAATAAAATTAAAATAGACCATAAGCTGTTTTTGAATACGTCCATAAATAGTACCTTTGAAAGTAAAATTAGAATTTACGAAACTACTATTTTTTTGGTTGATAATTCAGTTGTGTTATGAAAACTAAACATGTTGCAGATCATATTATAAATTGGTTAAACACTTATGTAGAAAAGTCAAATCTTGACGGTTTTGTAATTGGTGTGTCTGGTGGAGTAGATTCGGCTCTCACTTCTACACTGTGTGCCAATACGGGAAAACCAACACTTTGCCTTGAAATGCCAATACACCAAGAGAGCAATCAAGTAAATCGGGCAAATAGACACACAAGCTGGCTTACAGAAAACTATAGCAATGTTCGTGTTAAAGTTTTGTCTTTAAATGCGTTGTATGATAGCTTTTTTCAGTTGGATGCCGCAGGAAATAAGAACACAAACACCCCTCTTTCTTTGGCAAATACGCGTTCTCGTTTACGAATGGCAACTCTGTATTATTTTGCTTCACAAGAACGGTTTCTCGTGGCTGGCACGGGCAACAAAGTTGAAGATTTTGGAGTAGGGTTTTATACCAAATACGGAGATGGTGGGGTGGACGTCAGTCCAATAGCGGATTTGATGAAAAGCGAAGTCAGAGAACTCGCTGCACACTTGGGCGTACATGATTCAATTGTTCATGCTGCTCCAACTGACGGCTTGTGGGATGATAATCGAACTGATGAAGACCAGCTCGGCGCAACCTATGATGAGCTTGAATGGGCAATGGAACAACAAAAAAATGGAAAAACAACAGCTGATTTTACAGGTCGTGAAAAGGCTATTTTTTCAACCTACGAAAATCACCACAAAATGAATAAACACAAAATGGTTCCCATCCCCATTTGTGTGATACCACAGCAGCTAAAGTAATTTTTTTGTTAAATTTTTTAAGAATTTACTTACATTCTTTGTAGTTTGTTTCATTTATTGTTTCTTTAAGCAATAAACGCAAATAACGATCTTATTTTAGACCTGTGATAAAAGTTGTCGTTGCTGATTCTCATCCGATTATCTATAAAGGGATTAAGGCTTGTTTTAAAAATTCCACAGAGATTTCAATCACTGGAAAAGCCCTAGTTCCTGATGATCTTTTTGATATTCTTGACCGGAAGATGGTTGATATTATCATACTGGAACTCGATTTGCAAAAATCAGATGGATTAGCAGTCCTGCGACGCATCAAAAATGAGCACCCAGGAGTTCGTGTTTTGATATTTTCAAATCAGCCCGAGGAAGTCTATGCAATTTCTTCACTAAAAGCAGGTGCTTCTGGCTATCTAAACAAAAAAGCAAACCCTACCGCAATTCGACATGCCATTTTGAAAATTGCTTCAGGGGGTGTATTCATCACCAATGAACTTGCTCAAACGATTGCATTTGACGAATCGACAGGAAGACCGAGAAGAATGTTCAAAAAACTTTCTATGCGTGAGGTCGAAGTCCTGAAAATGCTTTGTGACGGAAAGAGAAACAAAGAGATCGCTTTGGAATTAAAACTAAACGAAAAAACCGTCAGTACATATCGCAGTCGTATTATGAAAAAATTACGTGTTCGAAATCTTGTCGAGCTCGTCCGAAAAGCCCAATCAATTCAGATAGAGTCCTTTTAAAAGATCACACGGTCCAAGCGATTACTCAAGTTCTTTTTGAGCCCCACATAATCGTTAACTTCCTCCAAAATTTCACGATGTGTTTCGACATGACTCTCCGCTGTTTTACTTTGTAATTCTCCAATTTTTTCTTGAATCAACAAGCATCTGAGATTTAGAATGGTTTGTTGTAACCACCTTCCAATTTCAGTTTTTTTGTCCTTGATTACGATGTTTTTTCTCTCCCAATCGTGCAGAACATTGTTTTCATCATTCATGATAATACTACTCACCATTTGGGACTGCTCTGGACTGATTTCTTGTAGAAAAGTCTCCATCACAAGTGGTTTTTGGGCGTTGTAAATCGACAGTAAAGAATGGTATAGTTCCCGAAAACTTTGGGTTGATAATTCGACTTCGTCCTGTTGAAGATCAAGATAAATTTTTTCGTACACCTTGGCGCTAATTTCGGTTGGCGTAAGTACAATTTTACCTTCTTGGTCGGACTGCATCACGACATCTTCAAACGAAACTTCTTCCTCTCCGTAGAGTAAAAGTAGAGAGATGATATTTCGTTCGAGCTCAAAGCGCGGATCAACTTTCTGTTTCGCAACGTTAACCACCTGCATCTCGTTAAATTTTCGAGCTTTTGGAGCTTGCTGATCCTTTTTTTGAAGCAACTGAGAGAGGGTTGAAAACAATACATCTTCACTGATATTCATCAAAGAAGCACAACTCTGTATGTAGACTTCTCGGCGAATGGCATCTGGGATTATGGAGATGCTTTGTACAATTTCACGTATGGTTTCGGCTTTTCGAATCGGCTCATTTTTGCCCTCCTCAGCAAGTAATTTTGCTTTGAATTGAATAAAATCGACTGTATTGTTTTCCAAAAATTGTTTGACTTCGGTGAGTTGATGATTTCTGACAAAACTATCTGGATCTTCGCCTTCGGGGAATGTACAAATGGAGACTTGCATTCCTGCCTCCAAGATGATATCGACCCCACGCATGGCTGCGCGTAGCCCTGCTGCATCTCCATCAAACAATAAGGTTATGGTGTTGGTCAATCGTCGAACCAAACGAACTTGATCTGAAGTCAAAGCAGTTCCTGAAGATGAGACTACATTTTGAATTCCTGCCTGATGCATCTGAATCACATCTGTATATCCTTCTACAAGATAACAGTTACTTTCCTTAGCGATATGCTGTTTTGCCTGAAAAAGCCCATAAAGTACTTTACTTTTTTGATAGACTTCACTTTCGGGAGAATTGACATATTTTGCCGACTGTTTGTCTTGTTTTAAAATTCGTCCTCCAAATCCCATAACACGGCCGGACATACTGTGGATGGGAAACATGACTCGGCCTTTAAAACGATCAAACAGTTTTTCCCCTTTTTGGATCGTCAAGCCACTCGAGATCAAAAATTCTTCTTGAAATCCAGCGTTCAATGCTGCTTTGGTAAGCGCATCCCATTGGTCAGGCGAATAACCCAAATGGAATTTATCAATCGATTCTGCAGTGAATCCTCTTTCCTGAAAATAAGCCAACCCGATATTTTTACCCTCTTGACTTTCATTGAGCATTTTTGAAAAGAAAGATTGAGCATAATCTGTAACGGCATACATGCTTTCGCGAAGAGATGCTGCTTCTTTTTGCTCATTGGTTTGTTGGGTTTCCTCAACTTCGATATTGTATTTCTTTGCGAGGAATTTAATGGCTTCTGGAAACGTAAAGTGTTCATGCTCCATCAAAAAGGAGACAACGTTACCCCCTTTTCCACTACTAAAATCTTTCCAAATTTGTTTGGCAGGAGAGACCATAAAACTCGGTGTTTTTTCATTGGAAAATGGACTTAACCCTTTGAAATTAGAACCCGACTTTTTGAGCTGTACAAAGTCTCCGATAACTTCTTCCAGACGTGCGGTTTCAAAAACGAGATCTACGGTAGACTTACTGATCAAAATTGGATAATTGTAAAGATTAAAAATAGCAAAAAAAGGAATTAAAACTCCCGATCAATTACATAAGAGACTAGTTTTTGTAAACTTTCCTTGGCATCGGAAGGTGGAAATGAATCCAAAATCAGATTTGCCTCATATTGGAATTCATGCATTTTTCGAATTGCATAATCCAAACCGCCTTTAGACTTGACAAAATTGATTACCTCTTTCACTTTCTTTTTGTTGGTATTGTGTTTTTTTATATTTCGCTTTAGCCACCTCCGCTCAGAAAGACTTGCCTGTCCCATGGCATAAATCAAAGGCAAAGTCATTTTACGTTCACGGATATCAATTCCTGTTGGCTTTCCAATTCGCTGTTTACCATAGTCAAACAAGTCATCTTTAATCTGGAATGCCATTCCAATTTTTTCACCGAACATTCGCATTTTTTCCACCTCCGCTTCAGAGCTCGCAACAGAACATGCACCCAAAGCGCAACATGACGCAATAAGCGTAGCGGTTTTTTTTCGAATGACTTCATAATAAACCTCCTCTGTAATATCAAGAC
>MDSZ01116179.1_pt1 | contig 13378 bp, 13 predicted proteins | sample 811201 | NCBI WGS metagenome assembly MDSZ01 (sample SAMN05326647, study PRJNA326480) | marine metagenome | isolation source: seawater | place: Indian Ocean: North | collected 2010
AATAAAAAAAAAAGATTTAAGTTATATTGAAACTCAAATAAATTTAATTTCAGGGATAGGCTTAAAATCTCCTTCTTTGCCTAGTTTCTATGTAAACTATACGAGTTCAGATAAAAAAAATTTTATGAGTTGCGGTGTTGAAAAATATGGAAACCCTAGAGTTATAGCACAGAGGCAAGAATTTGGAATGTGGGTTGAGGGATATCCTGCTATAAATATTAGTTATAAAAATAGTACCACATACTCTGTAGTAATTATCAACCCTTACAAAACTAATAATATATTTACAATAGAAATAAATGATTTAAAAATTAAACAAAAAGTTAAAGTTAATGCTTTTTCCGTAAAAAAAATTAATTTTTTTGATATTATTAAAAACAAAGAGTGGACTGGACAATTTTATATATATGGGAAAAGAAGAGCTATTATTTACCTAATGAATCATTCAGTGGAAGATTATACTAAAGTTAGCACCTTGGAACATGGTGATCCATTTAGAGCTGAACTAACTGATCAACCTAGGTTTCAGTATTTAAGGCATCTAATTCATCAAAAAATAAAAAAAATAATCAATTAAACTTTTTTAATTATTATAGTAACATGATTAAAAACTTTCCATGGTAAAAGAAAAAAATTTAAAAAAATTTAAAAAATCAATTTTTTTTATAATTGACGCCTTAAGATATGATATTTTAGATAATAAAAAACTATATCCTACATTATCTAAATTAGCTAAAAATGGTATTTTTAAAAAAATTACAGCTAATGCATGTTCTACACAATTTGTACTTCCATCTTTATTTTCATTGACTTATCCTTTAGATGAAGGGGGTTATAATTATGGTATTAGGTATAGAAAATCTTCTTATATTGAAAGTATTAAAAAAAAATATAACAGAAATACTATAATGATTTCTTCATGTAATGCTATGGGAATAGGTACAAGCTTTGATCGAGGGTTTGATGAAATATTGACCACATTTGATTTTAGACTCTTAATTGAGCAAAAAATAAATAGAACATTGTTATATGAAATAGATTTATTTGATAAAAAAAAAAATAAATAAAAAAAAATTAATTAATACCATTAAAAAAGAGTTTTTAATTACTTTAGAACAGTTAGAAGTGTTTTATGAAAAATATGATAAAAGTCTATGGCCTAAAAAGTTATATGACCATAATAAAAATATTTATGAAAATAGTATTAAAGAAAAAAAAATATTATTAGAAAATACTGAAGCAGTCATACAGAAAATTAAAACTGTTCCTGGGGGTGTCTATTGGTTAACATTAGGAAAATTAAAATATAAAACTATTAATTATTTTATTTCAAGAGTAAAATCTGCAGTAATTTGGAGATATAAGAATTTAGTTGAAAAACAAAAAATTTGGCCCTTTTTATTCCTAGATCATTATCAAGTATTATTTAATGAAATGCTTGATAACCTTTGTAAAAAAATATCTGCTATTAAAAAAAATAATTGGCATATTCATATGCATATTATGGATTTACACGATGCAAGATCAGCTTCGAGGTTTCTTCATATTTTAATGAGGTATCGCTTTTTTTTTAGCTGGTTAATTGAAAGATTACTAGGAAATACAAAACATAGATTTATTTACTCATCATCCTTAATGCATATAGATAAATGTCTTAAAAAATTACTTAATCATATGGAGAAAGAGAATATTTTAGATGACACTTTAATTTTGATTACCGCTGATCATGGTTCTGATTATGCAGAAAGTCCTAGAAAAAAAGTACATGTAGGAGAAAGAAACCATTATGAATATATAGATATACCAATGATTATTTATCCTAAAGTTAAAAAAGATATAAAAAGAAATATTTGTGATAGCATGGGTATGACTGCTTCTTTTTTAGATTTACTAGAGGTACCATTAGATAAATCCTACAAAGGCCAAAGCATTTTTAATAAAGGAAAAGACTTTGTTATTTCAGAAAATGCTGGAAGAGGTAACGCAGATTTAATAAGGAAAAATCTATTTTTTACCATTACTACACTTAATTATAAATTAATGGTTATGCTCGAAGGTAAAACACTTAAAATCAATAAATTTTTTAATTTAAAATATGACCCTTATGAATTAAATAATTTATTGAAAAGTAAAAAAAATATTAATAATTCGACACTAAATAAACTATTAAAAAAGCTTTATACAGAAAGGAGAAATATTTTTAAAACAAGGGGAATAACTAATTTAGATACTTTTTTAAAGCAAATAAAAATTTAGAACTTTAATTTTTAATTCTTTTAATTTCTTTAATAAGTGATTTAGGCGTGCCAATATCATTCCAATATTCATATATTGGGAATACGCCAATCTTAAATCCAAGTTTTTTTGCATAATCAATTAATTCTGGCATATCTATATAACCTTCACTAACTAAATCACAAATATTCTTGCTTAAACAATAAATTCCGCTTAAAACGAAATATTTTTTTATGGGTTTTTCTTTTAATGATTTAAATTTAAAATTATTATTTAAGTCAACAACACCAAAAGGTATCTTGGTAGAAAACTCAGCAACTGTTAATGTTAAATCAAATTTTTTTTCTAGATGAAATTCATTTAAAGCATTTAAATTTATTTCCGAAATAACGTCCCCATTTATAACTGTAAGAAAATCAAGGTTAATATCTTTTATTCTACTAATGCTTCCTGCTGTTCCTAATGCTTTAGACTCATGAATGATTTTTATGTTAGCAATGGATTTTCTTTTAATTAAAAATTTTTTTATCTTTTCATGCAAATAGTGAGTAGATATGTAAATATTTTTATATTCTGCACTTTCAAGTTTTTGTAATATGATCTCTAATAATGGTTTTTTACCAATTTTTAATAGAGGTTTTGGAGTGTTTTTTGTCATTTTACCTAGCCTAGTTCCAAACCCTCCAGCTAGTATTAAAGCAGCTTTTTCAATTTCAGTTTTATCATCTACTAAGATGAATAATATTTTTTTTTTCTTATTAATTATTGGAAGAAATCTAGTCGTAGATTTCATCTTTTTAAATAAACTATTTTTATTTTTATGATTTTCATATGTAAAAATTGGTTTTTTATTCATACAAAAAATCACTTGTTTATCTATATCAGTATTTTTTAACATTGCTCTTCTGATATCTCCATCAGTAACTGTACCTAGTAATTTTTTTTCCTCATTCAATACAATTAAAAATCTCTCATTTATTTTATTCAGTAATATCATTGCATCTCTTATGCTTCTCTCAGCATCAATTTTTACTTTACTATATGATATTTTCTTAAACATATTTTAAATTATATAAAAATAGTATAATCACTTAAAAAAAAGGATGATAAAATGATATTTTAGATTGCATATTTTGAACTTCTTCTTATTTTTTTCATTTTCTTTCTTTCCTCCCACCAATCAATAGTCTCTTTTAATCCCTCTTCAAGAGAAAACTTTGGACTCCAATTAGTTAGCTTGTTTAACTTAGAAGAAGAAGATACTAAATTATGAACTTCTGATTTAATTGGCCTAAATCTTTTTTTTTCTTGAACTACTTTTTTATCAGTTCCTGTAATTTTAATTATTTTTTTTATAGTTTGCTTAATAGAAACAGCCTTTCCTGTACCGGTATTATAAGCATTTCCAAAAATAATTTTTTTATTACTTGCTTCTGCTAAACTAATAAAAGCATCTACAGTATCTTGCACATAATTGAAATCTCTTTTTGTATCTAGGTTGCCTACTTTTATTTCTTTAACATTATTATCTAATATTTGTCTGATAACACTTGATATTACTGCTCTTTCTGACTGTCTAGGGCCATATGTATTAAAAGGTCTCAATATAGCTGCTGGCAGATTAAATGACTTTACATAAGATTCAAGCAAAAAATCTGCTGCTATTTTTGAAGCAGCATAAGGAGATTGAGCTTGTAACTTGTGTTCCTCATCTATTGGAACTTTGAGAGCGGTTCCATAGACCTCACTGGTAGATGTAGATATAATTTTTTTACATTTACCTAGTTTAGCTGCTTCTAATATATTTAAAGTGCCTAAAACATTAGTATTTATATATGATCTAGGGGCATTGTAAGAATATGGAATAGAAATAAGAGCAGCTAAATGAAAAATTAAATCAACATTACTGCTAATTTTTTTAATAAGTTCTTGATCTCTCACATCACCTGGAATTATTTCTATACTATTTTTAACTCTATTAGGTATATCTTCCAACCAACCTTCTTGGTTAAATGAGTTATATAAAACTAATGCTTTAACTTTAGATCCCAGTCTTACAAGCTTTTCACATAAATGAGAACCTATAAAACCTTCAGCCCCAGTTACTAAAATACTATTACTTTTAATTTTCATGCTTTGAAATATAATGTTAAAAGTAATATATAGCATAAAAGTATGATTCTTTAACAGATATAAAAAATTTATTTATTTTGAATTAAATTATTAAATAATTGAATAGATAGTATTTATCTGGTGGCTTTATTAGATATTTCTATTTGCCTTCTATAAATTTCATAAAAAACGATTGCAGCAGCGTTAGAAACATTTATGCTGTTTGTATTTGGAAGATTAGGAATTGAAGAAGTAATATTACAACTTTCTTTTGTTAATCTTTTGATCCCTTTACCTTCTGAACCAAAAATGAACACATACTTATCATTTTTAGAAATTTTACCAATTATATCATTTATATTATGAGAAGACTTATGGTCTAAACCAACAACCCACCAATTATTTTTTTTAAACTTTTTTACCGCATTAGAGATATTATTTGCCTTGAAAGAAGCAATTTTCTCAAAGGCTCCACAAGCTGTATTCAATAACGATGCAGTTTCACTAGCTGAATTTTTTGTTGTACTTATTATAAATTCTATTCCAAAAGCTCTTGCAGATCTGTATATTGCTCCAACATTATTTGGATCAGTGATATTTTCTAACATAATACCTAATTTGAATTTTTTACTATTAAAGACACTATCATAGCTTTCAATATTCAATTTATCTGCATGTATAGCTATACCTTGATGCTTTGTATTATTCTTAAAATTATTATCAAAAAATCTTGAATTAACTGTTTTAATTTTTGTTTTTTTTTTTAAAGTTTTCAAATGCTTCATTATCATTTTTTTTAAATCAAATAATTCCTCTAGTATAAATACTTCATGTATTTTTCTTTTTTTATTTTTTAAGACTTCCAAAGAAGCATGTCGTCCATAAATAAAAAGAGTGTCTTTTTTTTGCTTCATTATAAATTCTATATTTTGATTATATGATCACAATATTTTAATGCTTTATTATCATGAGTAACCAATATTATTGTAGTTTTATGGAGTTTATTAATATTTTTTAATGTTAATAATATTTCGTTTGCATTTTCATTGTCAAGGTTATTAGTAGGCTCATCTAGAATCATAATTGGGTTTTTTGATGCTAGGCCTCTAGTAATATCAAGTCTTTGAAGCTGCCCACCTGATAGACCTACACCACTTTCACCTAATTCGTGAAAATATTGATCTGGTAAGTTCTTAATAAAGTTATCTGCTTTAGTAAGCTTCGCAGCTTTTTTTACTTGTTCCAAACTAATTTTTAAATTGCTATATGTAATATGTTCTAAGATTCTACCTCTAATAAAACTTGGCTTCTGCTCTATGTATGCACAAGTATTTCTTAGTTCTCTAACATCAATATCCATAAGATTTTTATTATTTATAAGAATATTACCTTCTTTTGGTTCTATCAATCTCGGAATCATATTTACTAATGTAGTTTTTCCCGACCCAGATTTTCCTATTATACCATTTATTTTTCCACCTTTTATAATACAAGAGAAATTTTTTAAAATATCTGTATTTGTGTCCTCATAGTTAAAAGTTATATTTTTAAATTCTATTTTTTTTATTGTTGTAGGGGCTTTACCTCTTCCTATCCTCACTTCTTTTTGCTTATTTGTTACTTCTATAAGATTTAGCATATTTTTCAGAGTAGCAAAGTAATAAGCATGGTTTTGAATACCCGTCACTGTTACTTTAAATGATGGAATAAATCTGGCCAACAAAATTATAAAAATACCTAATTTAGCTAAAGGAAAATCAAATTTAATTGCTAAAACAATTATTGGTATAGCTATCATTAACAGAAGTGGTTCTAATATACTGTCAACTACCCTTTGAATTGTTGCTATTTTTATATTATTTAAAAATTGATCCTTTAAAATACTTTTATTAATTTTTTTCTCTTTTTCCTCCATATTGTTAATTCTAATAAGTTTTATAGCCACTAACCTATCAACAATATTTTGAGAGAAGCTATTATTAACTTTAATCAGTTTACTAGATGTTTTTTCAATATAATGAAGTAAATATCTAAAGAAAAAACCTAATGAGAAAACACATACTAATACTATTAATGTAGCAGGAAAAGAAATAAACATCATTAAGCATAAATATGATACAATAAGAATTATTCCTGAAATGTTTTCCAAAGGTAAAACAATAGCTTTACTTAAATTATCCACTTCCAGATTAATGATGTTATTTAAAACACCAGTACTATGTTTTTTCATATAGTAAATATCTTGCCTTATAAACTTAAAAAATAACTTCTCTCTAAAGTCTCTAATGGCCTGATATCTTATTAAATCAATTAAACTGCTCCTTAAAAAACTTATTGCTTGTCTTATGATTATGATAATAAAAACAGCTAACACAATAAAAATTATATTTACTTCTAACCCAAAATAATCAAATAAATTTTTTATAAATTTCCAAGAATATGTATCAGGAATAGTTCCCTCATTATAGTTTAATATGTACTCGCCAATAGGAAGCAATATACCTATACCTACAGCATCCAACCCCACTGTTAAAAAAGTAAGACATATTACTAGATAATATTGTCCTTGCTTGATATCTGCAAACTCAAATGTTTTTTTATACTTAGAAATAATTAGTTTAAATTTATCGATGTACAACATAATTCATTATTTATTTTAATAATAAAGTTTATTTAAATTGATAGATCTCTTTACTTTTAAAAGAAAAAAACTTAATTTAATATAACTGATAAATTATACTAATCTTTAAATTTTTCCACAAATAGTTAATAGATTAAAATTGAATACAGATATAACTACAAAAATAAACAGTAAGGAATTTGATGAATGCTTATTAAATATTGCTTATGAAAGTATTCATTTTATATCAAAAACTAAAATTAATTTTTTAAATACTAAACTTGATGGGAGCCCTTTAACAGAAGCTGACATATGTGTAGATGAAATTATTAATAAAAATCTAAAACACCTATGCTCTGAAACTAAAATTATTAGTGAGGAAAAAAAGTATAACTTAGAGTCATACCTTGAAAAAAGCTATTGGATAATTGATCCTATAGATGGAACTAGAAGCTATTTAAATGGAGGTGAAGAGTATACTGTTAATGTTGCGTTAATAGTAAATGGAATACCGCAAATAGGTCTAATTGTCCACCCTCCATCAAAAAAAATTTGGTATGCAAAAAAAGATAAACTAAAAATAATAAAAAATAAAAAAACTATAATTATTAAAAAAAATAAAATTACTAAAAAAAATATAAAAACGATTATTACTTCAAAGGAAAGAAATAAAACGATAGAGCAGTTTTTAAAAAGTCATGAAGGATGTAAAGTATTTAAAATGTCTTCTTCTCTAAAGTTCTGTTTCTTAGCAGAAAAAAAAGCCGATATATATCCTAGGTTTTCAGTTATAAACAAATGGGATATAGCTGCTGGACACGCTATTTTAATTGCTGCAGGTGGTGTATTATTAGACTTAAATGGAAAAAATTTTTCTTATAATACAAAATCTTCAAAGACGACAAAGTTTTTTGCATTTTCAGATAAAACCTTGTTGAATAATTTTAAATTTAATTTTTAGGTTTATTTATAAGTGGTGCCCACTCCCGGACTCGAACCGGGACGTCCTTACGGACAAGGGATTTTAAGTCCCTTGCGTCTACCTATTCCGCCAAGTGGGCATTTAAATTATCATAAATCTTCTTCAATACTGTATATTATATCATTACTTTTAAGTATGTTACAAAATTTTTTTATACTTTTTTTTATTGCTTTTGCGTCCTTAGATCTAAAAACTATATTAGTTCCAACTTTGGGTGGAATAAAATATGGGTAACTTCCTATATCTATAATTTCAAATTCCCTATTAATTGCATCAAGTATATCAGCAATATCTCCTTCAGGTTTCTCAACTTTGACTGATATAGCATGAGTAATCTTACCTTTTTTAAGTTTTGGTTCTACACTTGTCAAAAACATACTTTGCATAATTTTAGGAACTCCTGCCATAACCCAAACATTTTTTACCCTAAAACCAGGAGCCGCACTTACTGGGTTAAATATTAAAGATGATCTAGATGGTAAATAGGCCATTTTCATTCTATTAGAATTTAATTTGATATTAGAGTTATTGTAATAATTTTCTAAAAGACTCTTAGCTATTTTATTTAAAACTAATTTTTTTTTAAAAGCAGACGCTACAGATTTAGCAGTAATATCATCATGAGTGGGACCAATTCCGCCAGTAACAAAAACATTATGATATTTCTTAGATAAAGTTTTTACTGATTTTATAATTATTTTCTCTACATCAGGAATTACTCTTACTTCATCTAAAGAAATACCTATTTTAGAACAACGCTTAGCTATAAAGTTAGCATTTTGGTCTAAGGTTCTCCCGGATAATATTTCATTACCTATTATAATTACAGATGCATTGCTCATTTTTTTTCGAATAATATAAATATATAATAATTAAAAAAAAAAAATTATAAATGTCTAAATGAATATTCTAATCTTGAGGTTTTATTTTCAGAATGTAAAATATAAATAAGGAAAAAAAATGAATAATAAAATAATTTTTGACCAATATGAAAACCCAGTTACCATTCATACTAATGAAGATTTTGAGAAAATGAGAAAAGCTGGCTTTTTAGCATCTCAAGTATTAGACTTTATTACACCATATGTTAAAGAAACCGTAAGTACAAATACATTAGATCAGCTTTGTCATGATTATATACTTTCCAAAGGCGCAATACCAGCTCCTTTAAATTATAAAGGATTTCCAAAGTCTATATGTACCTCTGTCAACCATGTGGTGTGTCATGGAATACCGAGTGATAAAACTCTTAAAAATGGCGATATAATTAATATTGATATCACTGTAATTTTAGACCAGTGGCATGGTGATACTAGTAGAATGTTTTTTATAGGAAAAGAAAGTATTAAAGCAAAAAAGTTAGTTGATACCACATTTAAATGTATGTGGGAAGGAATAAAGCAAGTTAAACCAGGAAATACTCTTGGAGATATTGGAAATGCTATACAAGTTTATGCAGAAAAAGAAAACTATTCTGTTGTAAGAGATTTTTGTGGACATGGAATAGGTAAGGTTTTTCATTGTGCTCCAAATATTCTTCATTATGGACAAATGGGACAAGGAATGAAATTACAAAAAGGTATGATATTTACTATTGAGCCTATGATTAATTTAGGTAAAAAAGATATAAAAATACTAAATGATGGATGGACTGCAGTTACAAGAGATAAAAAATTGTCAGCACAATACGAACATACTATAGGTGTAACAGATAATGGCTATGAAGTATTTACTTTATCAAAAAATGAAAAAGATAAGATAAATGAGTTGTCTAAATAATTATTTAGAGTAAAATAAATATATGTCTTATCATCCTTTAATAGGTATAGCAATTTTCATTTTAACGATAATTTTATCATTTATTTTGGGTAGAACATACATTAATAGAAAACTAAAAATATCTACTAGTGATAACTATAAAAAAAAACCTAGTTTACCAAAAGGTGAAATTACTTCACCCGATGCTCCATGGTTAGATAAAAATTAGTTTTACTAAGAACATATTTTCTTATTTTTATATTAATATATTGCTTTTGCTATAAAAAAAACTACTATAATTGTATGAAGTATTTCATCAAATCTATGTTCGTTTTCGTGCTATTGCTGTCTTGCAAGACAGTAAGTTCATCTGAAATTGCTGAAGCCTTTCAAACAATAGAAATAAGAAAAACAGCTATGCAAAGTTTATGGCACAGAGTTAAAAGGTTATCTCCTTATGTGGAACTAAAAGAGAAAGTCGACTACAATAAAGATTTAGCTTCAGACGATGCTAAAGAAATCCTTACTTTAATACAAAAGACAAGAAGTCTTTGGAGCGATAAAAGTAATCTATCAGCTAAGGGATTTACTAATGCTACGCCAGCTGTTTGGGCCTTACCAGATTATTTTGAAAAACTTTATACATCTGCAGAAAACTCTGCTTTTGATTTAAAAGAAGCAATTATTAATGATGATATAGATGGAACGGTAGTAGCGATGTGTAATTTAGGTAAATCTTGTGGAACTTGCCATGCTAACTTTAGAAGACTACTTACTAGTCAATTAAGTAATGAGGTGAGTGGATGGTCTGGCAAATATATAAAAAATTGCGAATAATTATTGTAAGTTAGATCCTTTTAAAACGTACTTTCCGTCCTTTAATCCGTCAAATACAGAATTAATTTGAGGATGAGAACAAGGATCTAGGTTTTCATCGTGAAGTAGGTTTTGCTGAGAAACATAAGCAATATATGGGCCATCATCATTTTCAGCAAACAAGTGATAAAATGGTTGATTTCTTTTTGGTCTTATATCTTTCGGAATAGAGTCATACCACTCTTCACTATTCATAAACTCTGGGTCAACATCAAAAATAACTCCCCTGAAAGGATAGTATCTGTGCTTTACTAACTCTCCTATTGTAAATTTTGGACTATCTAATTTTTTATTGTTATCAATCATATTAAGATTATAATTATAAATAAGTATTTTTCAATATTCTAATATTGTTTTATAATAAAAATTTACAAGGAAAATAGATTGAAATTTGGAATAGGACAACCTTTAAGAAGATTAGAAGACAATAAATTTCTAACGGGAAATGGATCATATACTGATGATATAAATTTCAATGATCAAGTTTACATGTACATATTAAGATCTCCATATGCTTCTGCCAAAATTACTTATATTAATTACCAAAAAGCAAAAGAATATAGTGGCGTTTTGACTATAATCAGTCATAAAGAAATAAAAAAAATGAATATTAACCCTATGTATCCTGGTTTTAAAGTTAAAAATAAAGATGGAAGCGACATGTTAGATACTTTTAGAAATATACTATCCGATGGAAAGGTTAGATATGTTGGAGAACCAATACTGGCAATCATTGCTGATACTTATGAAATTGCTCAGGAGGCTGCTGATTTTATTGACATTGAATTTGAAGATCTAAAAAGTGTTACTAATTTAAATAATGCTATAAAACCTGATGCTCCTGTTGTAAGAGAAGAATACGTAAATAATATTTGCTTTGACTGGGAACTAGGTAACCAAATAAGTACAGAAAAAGCTTTTAAAGAAGCTACCAAAGTAACTACTATAAAATTAGTGAACAATAGGTTGGTACCAAACCCTATTGAATGTAGGAGTGCTATAGGACAATACAACACCGAATCGTCTACATATAGCCTCCATTGTTCTAGTCAGGGAGTGCACAGTCTTAAAAAAAAATTGTCAAACATATTCAATATAAATGAAAATAAAATTAATGTATTTACTCCTGATGTTGGTGGAGGCTTTGGAATGAAAATTTTTAATTATCCTGAATATGTTCTCACACTAGCGGCAGCTAAAATTACTAGCAAAACAGTCAAATGGACAGCAAAAAGAACTGAAAGTTTTTTATCTGATATACATGGAAGAGATCATGTTAGTAATGCTAAACTGGGATTTGATAAACAAAATAAAATTGTTGCTTTGCAGGTTGAAACCTATGCTAATATGGGAGCCTATATTTCTGATTTTGGTGTATTTATTCCTACTTATGCTGGTACAGCTATGCTTACGGGCTGTTATAAAATTCCAAATGCTTATGCAAATGTAAAAGGTGTATTTACCAATACAAATCCTGTAGATGCTTATAGGGGAGCTGGAAGACCTGAAGCTGCATATCTAATTGAAAGGCTAATAGACAAATCTGCAAAAGAACTTAATATTTGTCCATTAAAATTAAGAAATATAAATCTTATAGATGAAAGTGATATGCCTTACAAAACAGCTTTGGGACACTTATATGACAGTGGAAATTTTAAGAAAAACCTATTAAATTGTGTAGAAATTTCTGGATATAATTCATTTCAAGAGAGAAAAAGTATATCTTTAAAAAATAATAAGTATAGAGGTATTGGAATTTCAACTTATATAGAGGCGTGTGGTGGTGGTGGCCCTGAATATAGTTCCATAAAAATTGGAGGTAATGGTAATATAGAAGTAAAAATAGGAACGCAATCTAATGGTCAGGGACATGCCACCTCTTATGCGCAAATTGTATCAGAAGTACTAGGTGTTCACATAAGCCAGATAAATGTGATTCAAGGAAATAGTTTAGAAATTGCTAAAGGGTCTGGGACTGGAGGATCTAGATCAATGCCCGTGGGCGGAAATGCATTACATTTAGCTGCAAAAAAATTTATAGAACATACCAAAGAAGCACTAGCAAATTACCTTAATACAACTTCAGATAAAATTTTATATAATGAAGGTTTTTTTCAATTTAATGATAAACAGTTTTCATTATCTAATTTAACTCAACTTTTTAATTCTAATGAAGTTTTAAAAGTAGATGCAAGTTGGTCACCTAACGAAGGCACTTTTACATATCCTAATGGTACTCACATTTGTGAGCTAGAAATTGATAAATTTACAGGTCATGTTAAGATATTAAATTACACTGTAGTCGATGACTTTGGAAAAGTAATTAACCCGATGTTACTAGAAGGACAAGTACATGGAGGTATTGCACAGGGAATAGGGCAGGCATTATTTGAAGAAACAATTTATGATGATGAAACAGGACAGCTTTTAAGCGGTTCTTTTATGGACTATGCTATTCCCAGAGCTAGTGATGTACCTAATATAAACTTTAGTTATAATGAAATTCTTTGCAATACAAACCCACTAGGGGTTAAAGGAGCAGGAGAAGCGGGAGCAATAGGAGCACCACCAGCAGTAGTTAATGCGATCTGTAATGCATTAAATTTAGACCACGTTGATATGCCAGTTAAACCTGAAAAGATTTGGCACCTATTAAATTCAAAAAAATAGTGTTAATTAGAAAACTTATTATACTAAGCAAATGCCTCTTCCCAGGTACCTGTAGTTGCTGCCTTTGAATATTCCGTAGCTCTATTCTCAAAGAAATTAGTATGTTCAACCGCATTTAACATTTC
>MDSZ01021205.1_pt1 | contig 13377 bp, 11 predicted proteins | sample 811201 | NCBI WGS metagenome assembly MDSZ01 (sample SAMN05326647, study PRJNA326480) | marine metagenome | isolation source: seawater | place: Indian Ocean: North | collected 2010
CTCGAGGAGATGACCCTACCAAGACTCTCGGATCCTCTCTTGTTCTAGCAACTATGTCTACCATATATTCCCTGACCGATCTGTCTACATATACTTCCTCACAAGACTTTTGCATCTTTACGACGATACTCGGGTCAGTGATGCTGTTCACATCAACCTCGTCCTTCTTTCTGTCAATCCTCCTTTGTAGGATTTCATTCTCATCGGCCCTGTCGGGGTACCCTACCATCATCTTCATCATGAACCTGTCAAGTTGAGCCTCAGGTAGCGGGTAGGTGCCCTCTTGCTCAACTGGGTTCTGAGTAGCCATAGTTAGGAAAGGAGCAGGTAGCTTGTGAGTGACTACTCCAATCGTGACCTGCTTTTCCTGCATAGCCTCAAGTAGAGCCGCTTGGGTCTTCGGAGGAGCTCTGTTGATTTCATCAGACAGGAGAAGATTGCAGAAGATAGGACCCGGCTTGAACGTGAACTCTCCTTTCTTTGCATCGTAAATATTTGTGCCAGTGATATCCGCCGGAAGAAGATCGGGTGTGAATTGGACTCGCTTGAAGTCACAGCCTAGAGCATCCGCAAATGTATTTGTCATCAGAGTTTTAGCCAATCCGGGAAAATCTTCGAAAAGCAGATTTCCATTAGATAGAATGTCAACCATGACGTTGTCTATTACATGAGACTTACCGATAATGACCTTCTGAACTTCCGTACTAATCGCTTGCCCCATCGCACCTGTTGCCGAGAGAACTTCGTCGATCTTACTAGACCCACGAGCTTCCTCTGCCTTCTTGGCTAATGCAGACTCTTGTGTTCCTTGAGGGGGTGTCCCCGTTCCCTTTGCTGGTTGTGTTTCACTCATTTTTACCTCTCCTTTGTTCAATTATTTTTGCCCCATCGCCTAATGGCCTGCATCAGCTTGCGTAGCTCTTGTGGTGTGTACGTCCGGCTTTGGCTATAAGCCAATTCCACAAGTCGTGGATCATTAATCATCGCCTGAACTTCGGGAGGAGGCGTCTGAGCCATCTGATCTCTAGTAAGGTCATGATGAATTCTTACCTTTGTTAGTAGCGCTCTCCTCACTCTATTTCGATACGATGCCGGATCTAGCTTTTCCGGCCGTTGATTAAATTTGGTAAGATCGAAAACATGCCTCCAATTTTCCTTTTCCGGAACTACCATCATTGCAACTAAAAGCAAAAGTCCTACATTTATGACCACTAGCCACTTTAGAAACTCGTTTGAAGTAAGAAGAACCACAGTCCCCATTGTCTCTACAAACGGTGCTGAAATTACCCCTGTCACGTGTCGACTTTCATCGAAGACGATTTGGAAGTTCTCCTTGTCAGACTTTATTGGTGCCGAAAGGTTTGCATTGTCGAATTCCATCATATCGTGGACTAGGATTTTGAAGAATCTCTCATTGCCCCCCCAATCGTTGTTATTCAGAATTTCTTGGGTCCAGCAGTTGTTCTGAGTATACTCCCCTATGGCAGAGCAATCGTTGCTCAGCCCCTGTTCCTGAGCATCATCCAATTCCCAGAGTAGGTTTGAAAGTGCCTCATCGTCGGAAACGAAAACTATACTCCCAGTTACCTCCAATTCGCCTACTCCTGCAGAGAAAGCACTTCTGTCTGTCGTGGGCAACTCGTCGAAAACTTTGATTCCCGGATAGTCGAACCTCATCATTAACCTCAAATCACCCGGTGCTGGATTTGCCGGATTTGTGGGATCCCCATCGCCTTCGATGTCTATGAATGCCGATGCAGATGCCTCCCCCAAGGTCATAATTTCTCTATGCCCGGGATCTTCTATATCCGCAACTAGAGGCTCGAATTTCAATCCTGTTGGAGATTTGTACATCACAGGCATCCTACAGTCTCTAAGCCCGTCAGGATTCTCAATCTGGAAAGGAGTGCATCCTTGCATCAATGCCCCAGGTGACATTTCACCAACATCTTGGCCTACCGAGGTAGCGCTCCAGACATTCCCCCAATCAAATACGGGAGTGGACCCCTCCATATACATCCAATGTTGCTTTTCATCACGAAGAGGATCATCGAAATAGGTCACTCCAAACATTCCTGCTAGTTTGTTTGCATTTGTGTTATCAGCTGCAACGATTACCTTGCCCCCCTTCTCTGTGACGAACCTGTAAATCTCATCTGCTTCCGTTTCATCAATGGGTTTTTCCGGTGCTATCACTGCAAGAAGAGTTCGATGTGGGTCCTTCCAATCGTTTACTAGCATTGGAGTAGACATCGTGTTTGCTACGTAGTACCCCTCTTCATCTTCGAACGTGTCCCTCATATCGGAAACCTGGCCATCTCCAGATTCTTCGTAAGCGGAATAGGCAGTTTCCTTGTCAGCGACGAAAAACATCGGTAGTACGAGAAGAAGAGCAGCAGTAATCACTAGCGAATAAGTAACATTTCTACTGAACCTGTCCCCATTCTGATTTCCCTCGGACATCCCAACCAATTCCAATTCCATTTGGGCCTACGGCCCAAGCAACGCCCGGTCGACTAACAAATCACGGTTATATGTTCCTGACCCTAGTTTCGCTATGTCCACCAGCAAGGAAACTCAGTTTACTTCTTCTGACTTATATTCCATCATCACTAGAGAAAGAAATACAGCGACAATTAATGTAAAGAATCCTGGAGCAGGTAGATTTGATCTTATCGAGTCCTCTGTTTGGTCTAGCTCGTTTTCATTATTATCTGAGTCATCACTACCAGTCGGAGGAGGCTCAACACTGACTCTCACCTCGTCTTGAGCCATTACGTTGATACCTTGGTTCAGAGCTCTTTTGGACTCGACTGTGACGGTTATATCACAATGCCTTTTTGGATGGCTTTCAGAAGCAGTCACCCTCAGTTCTGCATCCTTTGCCATACCAGGCTCGATATTCCCAATTGTAAGGGAATCCAAGCCATTGTCCGAAGTTAGAAGTGGACAGTTATCTTCAACCTCAACTCGACCAATCCCGTCTTGACCATTTCCCTCATTCCTAACTGTCACTGTGAGGATAGTATCCGAACCCGCATTCATCGGTCCGAAGGGCTCTGAAATTTCCACAGATATGTCGAAGATGGTGGGTATCTCCAGGTCGCCTTCACGATTTTGGGAAGAGGACGTCGGATCAGGGACACCCTGTCGTGAAATAATGGTCCCAGAAATTGAGAATTTCTCCTTCTTCTCGGCTTCAAAAGAGTGAACATCGACCCCCGATATCTTGAGATCAAATGTTTTGTTAGTGCCCGAAGCAATACTTTCCTCTTCAGGGCCTTCAGAATTCCCCCCGAAAGGAATATCATACTCGAATTGAACTGTAATCTCCGTCAATCCCGAGTTCTCAACAAAGAACTCGACACTAACGGCCCCCTCAGAAGAAATCTGGAAAGGATTGCCCGAATCTTCTCCAGGATAGTTTATTCCTAGCTCCCATGAGCCTAATTCCTGTCCCGAAGAAGAACCAATGGGAATAGTAACAAGGATGAGGATTGCTCCGAAAAGAGACAGTTTACGCTTCATTTCGCTAACTCACCAGCAATCCTCTGCAGGCCCTTTTTGTTAAGACCTTCACCATCTTTCTCCTGTATGGGGGGGAGAACCAAGTATTGTTTACCGGTTTCACGGCTTTCCGAATAGCCTCGGCTAGATTGTCAACCGAGCTAATCCCCCCCCAGTTCTCCAAAGCGTCCTCCGCCTCTTTTTTGTGAAGGCTGGGTACCGATTCCAATCCGGTAGTAGCAACTCTTAGGTCTGTGGGAGACATATCCGAATCTTTTTTCCAAAGAACAGCCACACCTGCCTCTGGGAAATCCCAAGTTTTCCTTTGCCTAAGTTTCTGGTAGTCGCCAACCCAATTCGCCGAATCCTCTGGGATGGTGATGTGAGTGACTAATTCTCCCGGCCCTAGAACATTCCTTGTCATTCCATCTAATTTGAAGAACTCATTCAGAGGCAACGATCTAGAACCATCGGGGGAGACAATGTGGATTTGCGAATCTAGACACATTAGGACAGGAGCTAGGTCGGCTTGGTAAGTTGCAACACATAGAGTATTTTGATTGGGAATCACTCTACAGTCCGCTTCAGTACCACAATCACACTTGTGGCACCACTCTATTGACTCCCTCCATGTTTCGGACTGGTTAATCCAGTAGCACCTAGTATCTAGGCATATATTGCCTCCAACGGTTCCAGATCTCCTAATCATTACACTTGCTATGGATTCCGCAGCCTTTGCTAGAACCGGGTGTGTGTCAATGCTTGAGGCCAAATCATGAATCCTAACCATTGCTCCAATGTGGGTGCGACTCAACTCGGAAAGCTCTCCGACCGAAGCCAATGATATCACATGCTTCTTGACATTAATGTGCCACTTGTAATTCGGTAGTAGATCAGTCCCGCCAGCTATCCAATCGAAATCTTGACCAGATTCAGTCAGACTCTTTGAAATCTCCAGAGCCTCCTCTAGACTTTCCGGACTATGAACTTGGAAAGGGGGCATCCTCACTTTATCTCCTCCATCTTTCTTCTCTCTACATGCTTCCACGCGCTTCCTGCAAGTCGCGGGTCTTCCAGATATTCTTCACCAGGTGTAACTCTCACTTCCCATGTGGGATCTACTTGGTCAGGAGGTATGGCAGGGTCAAGACCGAAGAGAGCACCATTGTGATAATCCCCTCTGTTTACGTCCAATCGCCTTGATACGTCTCTTTCAGAGTGCTCCCTAGATCTTTCCTCCAGTCTCGACTGTAACTCGGAAAAGTCTAGCGATGGAGAAGGAAGATCCAAGGGGTCAGGGATTTTTTCTGTCCTGCAACGTTTCTCAATGAGTTTGAAAACCTTCTCGGGAGTCAATGGTAGTTCTGTTGCCCTAATTCCTATGGCGTCATAAACCGCATTACAAACCGCTGGCAAGATTGGCAAGAGAGGACCTTCTCCTGCTTCCTTGGCACCAAATGGCCCTTCAGGATCGTTCGACTCCACAATTATGGGGATGACCTCTGGCATCTCGTGAACACTAGGGATTTTGTAGTCTAGCAGATCAGGATTTAGGAGCCTACCGTTTCTGCTATAGCGCATTTCTTCTGACAAAACCTGACCCATTCCCATATGGCATGAACCGATAATTTGCCCCTTAACCGCCAGAGGATTTAGCGCCTTGCCACAGTCATGGGCAGCCCACACCCTGTCAACTTTGATCTGACCTGTTTCTACATCCACAGTAACCTCGGCTACATATGCGGAGAACGAATAAGCAGGTGCAAGACCTGCAGCTGCTCCCTTGTGCGTTTTCCCCATAGGCGGTGTCCTATATGCCCCCGATGAAACCAAGGCCCCTCTGTCCTCCTGAGCCTTGTGTAGTGCTTCCAAGTAGGAGACCCCAATCGCTGGCTCCTTCTTCTGAAAAATTCTCCGATCCCCGATCACAAGCCCATCTCTTTGTGAACCAGTAATCTCTGCTGCAGCATCTATCAGTTCATCGCGAATTTCCATAGCAGCAGAAATAGCAGCGTTGGCATTCATGAAAGTAACTCTTGAGGAATATGATCCAAGATCTACCGGGGATGTGTCAGAGTCCCTTGACTTAATTCTGATCATATCTAGGGGGAGGCCTAGGACTTCAGCTACCGATTGAGCAACAACGGTGTCCGATCCCTGACCAATCTCTGCTGCACCAGTGTGGACAGTTACTCCTCCATCCATGTCTATCTTCAGATGGACAGTTGCATGGGGGAATTTGTTTGGGTCCCAATGAATTGGAAGACCGCTACCAGAGATGAAGAACCCACATCCGACCCCTATTCCCTTGCCCAAGGGAAGTTTTCTGAATTTTCTACTCCAATCGCTTTCTTCTCTAACCCTCTCCAGACACTCCCTCATTCCAATACTAGTTACTCTGAATCCAGTGATAGTGGCAGAGTGGGGTGGAAGTAGGTTAGATAGTCGAAGTGAAATTGGATCTACAGACAGCTTCTCTGCAAGATCGTCCAATCCAACTTCTACTGCGCATCTCGAATTTACTGCCCCATGCCCCCTCATCGCCCCACTAGCCGGTTTGTTGGTCCATACCCTAGCTCCAGTGTAGTGAAAGGCCCCTATTTCATATGGAGCGGTGTGAAGAACTCCATTGTAGTAGGTGGTTACGTGACCAAATGATGCAAATGCCCCCCCATCTATTAGCGCGTCAGTCTCAATACCACAAATCCTTCCCTCTCCATCTGCATGCAGATTCATCTCTATCCTCGAAGGATGACGACCTCTGTTTACCCAGTAAACTTCCTCCCTGTCAAATGTAATCCGTACTGGCCTACCAGATTTACGAGCTAGGATTGCAGCACACATTTCATGAGGGAATGGATCAGACTTTCCTCCAAACCCACCACCCACAAATGTCCGATGAACGTTGATTTGATGCATTGGGACTTCTAGGACATCAGCTAGAGCTCGATGAACGTAGTGTGGAACCTGTTGAGGGGTGTAAAGTGTAAGCCTGCCACTCGGGTCCCAATGTGCTACTACCGCATGTGGCTCAGTAAATGCGTGATTCACCCCTGCAAAAAGCCAGTCCCCCCTATGGCTGGCGATAGAATTTCTTTCCATTCCGGCAATATCCCCAAACTCCTGAAAAACTCTTTTCTGAACGTTAGACTCCCCAATGTGGTACTTTCCCCTATCATGAATCGGCTCCAAGCTGTCCTCTAGGCCGTCTCTCATGTCATGAATAGAATCCAATATTTCGTACTCTATATCTATCAGTCTCACAGCTTCTCTGGCTGTGGCCTCATCTTCGGCAGCTACACATGCAACTAGATCACCTGCATGCCTGACCTTATCCACTGCCATTGCGTGCTCGTCCTTAGTAACTGGAAGAACTCCAAACTTGTTCTTTGCATCAGCACCCGTGGCCACAGCTACAACTCCTGGAAGCTCCAATGCCTTAGAGCAATCAATCGATAGTACTCTGGCATAGTGATGGGGAGAACGGACAATCCGCCCCACTAACTCTCCAGCAATTCGCACATCATCCCCATAGTGAGCTTGTCCAGTAACCTTCCAAGCCCCATCCACTAGAGCAGTATTCTTCCCAATTGCTTGACCACTAATCAACTGATCATGCCTATGTGGACCCCAAGGCTGTTCAAGCCTCCCACCCTGGGATGAAGGAACCATCTCTTGGTCAATTGCCTTGGAGAAACTATCTTTCCCTCCGGATCCGGGCTTGGAGAAGGGAAGCTTTCCCGGTTGTTGCTTGTAGCCAACCATTTCTTCTTCCTTTTCCGGCAAGATTAACCCTCCTTTCCAAATCCAGGATGAGGGTCGCTCTTTGGGGAAGTAGAATCTTCAATGCTGGTCCCAGAAACAAGAATTTCTGAGGCCGCTCTAACAGAGTCCACTATTTGTTGGAAACCAGTGCACCTGCATAGGTTTCCATCTATTGCTGATTTTATCTCATCATCGCTAGGCGACTTATTTTCTGAGAGTAATGCCGAGATAACCACTAGGAAACCTGGCGTACAGAAACCACACTGACTACCTCCGAATTCAGTGAAAGTCTGTTGAATTGGATGCAGGTGATGGCCATCGGACAACCCTTCCACGGTGGTAATGCTGGCTCCATCCGCTTCTGAAGCAAGAGTGAGGCAGGATAGTCGTGGCTCCCCATCAATTAGAACCGAACAGCATCCACAAGTCCCCATATCGCATCCTCTCTTAGTCCCAAGACTGCCAATCTGGTCTCTCAGCACGTCCAGTAGAATTGCATTATTCTGGATAGAAATTGAAGTATCAACTTCGTTAACACTAGCCCTCCATTCTACCTCATCCGGATGTGGGAGCATGGGTAGTCGGAAGTGCACCATCAATCCTACCAGTCGCAGTCATCCTTTGAGCATTCGGTTCACCGGCGAATGGAAGAGAATTCCTCAACTGCCCTCTTCAGGACCTCAGACTCTGCCCTCTTCAGGTGCTCGCCAATAGTGCTTCTAGCTATATCCATCTCATTTGCAAGCTCCTTCAGTGTTACTTCGGAACCTTCGTCATAATACCCTCTGTCCACTGCCAATTCTAGGACTTCCATCTGCTTATCCGTAAGAAAATCCAACTCTGAAGAATCGTCCGATTTGAACATCTGCACGCTTATACTATCTGGAGGCATTACAGACTTAACTAGCTCTAGAAAACTTCGGACCGAGTCCGAGAGCCCGTAAATCCTCAGTTCCAAACCTCTCTCGGAGTCCAGCCCATAAGGGGGATAAACATAGATGTTGGAAAGCTCGACGGCTGAAATAGCCAGGGGATGAGTACAAAGAATACTTGCAAGGACTCCCGTTTCGTCCTCTTCGTGGCTTTCCAATACTTCGAAGTGGTCCAAATTAGAAATCTCGAACAATTCTCTGCCATGCCTGATTTTAACCTCTACTAGCTGTTTCACTCCCTTTTCATCGAGAGATAGGTGGCCTAGGACTTCTATTCTCTGACATATTTCCATCAGGGAATCAATCTCTTCAATCCCTCCAAGTGAGCTCACCTTCCACTTTAGCAGAATCTTCCTCATAACCCCCCGGAGGTAATGGTGGTATTGAATTATCAGTCTTCAGGATCCCCAGTAAGATTCCCTGATTGATTGATTTGCCTCCATGCACAAAACTACATCATTTGGGCGTTGAGGTAGCATCTCCTCCCCTTTCAAATGAAGGATCATTGGATCAGCATTAGACATATTCACCACACCCCAACCAACTTGAGTGCATGGAGCAACAGGGGAAATGGGCAGAGTCCCCGAGGTAGGGTTCCATGTGGAGAAACTTGGATACCAGGCGGATAGATTCAACGAATCACGAATATCGTCATTCGTGATTGACAGATTAGTCCCATTTACCAATAATCCCCCTCTGTCAACCGATGCGCCAGAACTATTATCTCCGCTAAAATCTCTGACACTAGTCAAAACTAAGCTTAGAATTCCAGCGGTTCTAGGGGTAGCGAAAGAAGTTCCGGAGGTTGTGTGATAACCATCTATGTCGTCATGATTGGGTAATTCCTGAGTCCAATCTGCAGCGATATCAGGGTATGAGCCACTCATCGTCTCCTTCTGATCGTCATCCTCTTCCGCATATCCGGAGATTCCTATTGACCACGGAGGCCCTGCCGTAGAGTCTTGTATGGCAGGCGAAGGAGAATTGTCAGCCGCCCCGGTGTGCAACTTGCCATTTTCCACTACTGCAACCCTTGTGGCATCCTCAATACCGGGAACTGGAATCGAGAATATCGGTCCAAAAGAAGTGGATATTATATCCACAAGAGGTTGATTCGCAGCAGCAAGGACTGCAGCATCACTGAACCCCTCGACGAAGAAAATTACGGCTTCCGGATTTGCGTCAAGTACTGCTCCGGTTACTGCAGTGCCATGACCATCACTTGGATCGTCCAAGATGGGGATTTCTGTGTTGTCATCTGGGGTGGTACCAATTATTCTGGATCCCTTGAACCAAACTATGTCTCCTGCCCCAATTTGATCCCAACACTCTTCTTTGTCCGACTCGTATCTTTCTTCCCATGTACCGTTTTTTGTAATCTCACAAACCTTGTTTACTCCCAATCCATCTAATAGCCACTGTGGGTATGACTCGTTCATCGAAAAGTGATTATGATACACGTTGATTCCAGTATCAATTGGAGCGACCACACTGAATGCTCCAAAACCCGGAGGCTCATCCTCAACAACCTCGGAGATAGAACCACTCCCGTTTAGACAACCCCCTAAAGAAGTCATTGCAGCCAAGCAGGCCAAAAGGACAGCGGCAACTCTCATGCTTACTGGCAAACATGCCCTGATTTCATACTTTTGAAAGACTAGAGCCTCGGTCAATACAAAGTAACTCTGCGCATACAGCTACAGCTATTTCTTCTGGTGTTTCTGCTCCAATTTCAAGTCCTATTGGACACCTAACGGAATCTATCCAACCTTCCTCTATTCCTGAACCGATGGCTGATTTCTTGAAAGCCTTCCATTTTGATTTTGATCCAATCACCCCGATCCTTGGTTTTTCTTCATCCGCCCTTAGCTTGAGAATTCCTATTAGCAACTCTTCGTCAATTGCCCAATCGTGCCCAAGTAGAATAATGTCTGAGAATCTCATGATTGATTCTTCGCTCTCGGAAGAAATAAAATCGCTCACAGGACTAGAAATCAACTCCTCAGCGTAAGGAAACCTCTCTTCGTTACTGTATTCTCGTCTAACGTCGAAAACGCTGTGGGACCATCCTAGGGTGTCGCTAACAATACCAAGGGAATACCCAACATGACCACCTCCTGCGATCAAGATATGCGGTCTTGGCTCCATCACTTCCATGGCAATTGTCACCTGCCCCCCACAGAGGCTGTCCAGGGCAGTCACTTCTTTTCCCTTCCCATCTTTGTGCAACAAAAAAACCTCCACCACTCCTCCTCTTTTTCTGGAACGATCTTCCTCGAAGAGCAGCTCCTTAAGCCTATTTTCCACTTTCTTCTCAAGACCTGCACCACCTACTGTCCCAAACGTCCCCCCATTAGAGCTGATAACTAACCTGGCACCCGGCTTCCCAGGAACACTCCCTTTCGCTTCAATGATCGATGCTAATGCTACCTTCTCACCCCTTGCAAGCCTGTCCAAAGCCCAAGTAAGAGCCGCGATCGTCACAACCCTCTGAGTAGGGCTCATGCCTTTGGGGTTGCGTTGCTAACCCAAGGCAACGTCAAGAATCATCATCAGCGTGAAACCAAACATTACGCCCATTGTGGCTATATCTCCGTTTTTTCCTCTGTGTGCTTCCGGAACCAACTCTTCTACTACAACGAATATCATCGCTCCAGCAGCAAATGCCAATGCATAAGGAAGAATTGGAGTCATATAGACTATCGCAGCCGCTCCAATAATTGCTGATATCGGTTCGACCATTGCCGAAAGCTGGCCCCACCAGAAGCTCTCCCTTCTCGACAACCCCTCTCTCCTAAGTGGCACAGATACAGCAGCACCCTCTGGAAAGTTCTGGATTCCGATTCCCAGTGACAGGGCAATTGCTGCCCCTATACCATCTCCAGAAGCTGCAGCCCCGAAAGCGACTCCAACAGCAAGGCCCTCTGGAACATTATGCAGCGTAATTGCTGAAATCAATAGTTTGCTTCGATGCCAGCTCGTCTTGACCCCCTCCACTTCTTCCGGAGGAGCCCCTGGATGAAGATGGGGGAGGAACGCATCAATCAACCTCATCGATATACCTCCCATAACAAATCCCAAAGCAGCGGGAAGGACCTTTACGAGTCCCTCCCCATCTGTCTGATCTATTGCTGGCCCCAGGAGTCCGAAACAGCTAGCTGCAATCATTACCCCTGCTGCAAAGCCCAACATCCCATCCAGAACCTTTCTGTTGATTTCCTTGAAGAAGAACACCAGACCAGCTCCCGCTGCAGTCATGAACCAAGTGAACATTCCAGCCATCAATGCCTGCTCAATGGGTCCAAATCCTTCCAAGAAGCTAACAAGATCCATGATTCGGCTTTGAAATTTCAGTTTTCAATATTCCCTTCAAAAAACCTCAAGAATTTACTCAACTCAATTAGGTCTTCAGGCGTGTCCACGTTTAGATGTAGAAATGGATCTTTGACTTCTATCTTAGTTGGACTAACAATTGAACTAAGAGGTGCATCCGAAGGGGCCTCTCTTACTCTATTAATGTCTGCTTCTGTAAGCAACAGGGGATGCCCCCCCCTTCCATTCTTCGACGGGCAGCAGCTCTTATTGGAAGACATCATCAAATCGAGAGTTGAGTTAGAGAATCCTGGCCTATCTACTGGGACGATCATCAAACGATATCCTTCTGAATCGGACCTATCTAGCTCAGAGATTCCAATTTTTATGGTCCCAGTCCTCCCCCTTTCAGGATAAGGATTGGATAGAACTCTACATTCCTCGGTGGACTGAGTAACTTCACCAATAATATCCGGTCTTGTGATCACTATGGGTTCCACACCTCTATCTGAGATCCTCTTCGAGACCCAACCAATCAAACTCTGATTTCCGACGCCAATCAGGGTTTTCTCCTCCCCAAGTCGACTGCTAAATCCTGCAGCCAGAATAATACACTCTAGCTTCTTACTCTCGCTCCTCACGTTTGCGGACTAACATGATTCTATACAAATCCGCCGAGGTAAATCATATACAATAGATATGAAGATATCATCAGCGAGCCTGCTCTCTTGGAAATTTCTTTACCACCAAGGAATAGTGCTACTACTGTCCCGGATGTTACGATTACTACCATGATGTCGCGCGCAAACTCACTATCGACATTTATACCTCCACCGAAAATGGCGGCAATCCCGATTATCCCCATGATATTCATCACATTCGATCCAAGGACGTTTCCCACGGCCACTCCTCCTTGGCCCCTTATCCCGGCAATCACTGTGACTGCTAGCTCGGGTAGTGAGGTTCCTAGTGCAACAATTGTCAGACCAATTACTGCCTCTGAAATTCCGAAGGTATTGGCGATACCCTCTGCACCTTCCACCAGCAGTTTTGCTCCGAACCAAATCATTACTCCTCCTGCCACGCAGGCTGGAATGGCCAGAGCCATGTCCCTAGGCAGCCAAGAATCTTCAAATTCATACTCATCGTCACTTTCAATTGCTTTGGAATAGGTATAGTAGTAGTATCCAGAAAGAAGTAAAACCATCACAACTCCCCCTACCAGGGGAACCTCTCCAATAAAGACGAAAACTGCCATGAATATTGTAGCAACGATAACCGCAATTGAGTCTCGCTTTACGGCGTCCCCAATCTGTGATCGGGCTCCGAGAACGGCAGCTGAGCCCAAAACGAGCATCACATTTGCAACATTTGAACCTAGGACCCCTCCGATCGCAATATCGGGCGTATCTCTGTTAATGGCCTCAATTGCTACAGCTAGTTCTGGAAGTGAAGTTCCTATTGCAACAACCGTGAAACCAACAACAAGCGGGGAAACACTGAGATTTTCTGATATTCTTGTAGCTCCTTGGACTAATCCCTCTCCCCCTGCCATCAAAAGAGCGAAACCGGAAAGAACGAAAACAACATCCAACAAGGTCTGATCCACAACCTTTCCCGTGGCCCTTTGCAATTTACTGTTTTCATTTTTTGAGATAGGTTTGGGTCACTCACAAGCTCTCTCAATGTGCCTCAGAACCATGTCCGCACTCGGAATTGTGTGGTCTTCCAGAGTCGGGGAGAACGGAACAGGTGTATCCAGAGCACCAAGAACCACAGGAGCACACTCCAGTTTCCAGAAGGCCTCTTCAACAATCCTGCTAGAAACCGTATGCCCGAAACCCCCTGTCCATTGTGACTC
>MDSZ01212880.1_pt1 | contig 13377 bp, 13 predicted proteins | sample 811201 | NCBI WGS metagenome assembly MDSZ01 (sample SAMN05326647, study PRJNA326480) | marine metagenome | isolation source: seawater | place: Indian Ocean: North | collected 2010
TAAGATACTTATATGAATATACCAAATCATTTATCTTCAAATAATTGAATTATGTTATTACATCTAAAGAAAAGGAAATAATACATTGAAAGTTCTTATATTAGGTAGCAATGGTTTAGTTGGTTCGTCACTTGTAAGAAATTTAAGTAGCAATAGAGAATTTAAAATTGTATCAGCAACAAGAAATGAAGCAGATTTATTTTCAGACACTGAAACAAAGAATTTAATTGAAAAAGTTGAACCTGAAATAATTATTAATGCAGCAGCAAGAGTTGGAGGTATAGTAGCTAACAACACAAATAGAACTGAGTTCATTCTTGAGAATTTAAAGATAAATATAAATTTACTAGAAAGCCTAATAGGACATGATGATATAAAATTAATAAATTTAGGTAGCAGCTGCATCTATCCTTTAGGTGCTGAAATTCCAATAAATGAAGATAGTTTAATGATGGGTCCACTTGAACCAACTAATTCACCATATGCAATGGCAAAGTTAACAGCTATAGAAATGGGGGATGCAATAAGTAAACAATATGGAAATGAAATAATTAATTTAATGCCAACTAATTTATATGGCCCAAATGATAACTTTTCTGAAACTAGTAGTCACGTCATCCCAGGTTTAATTAGAAGATTATATGAAGCAAAAATAGAGGCTTCCAAAACTTTTAGTGTATGGGGGACAGGTAAACCAAAAAGAGAATTTTTACATGTTGATGATTTAGCTGATGCGATAGGGTTCTTAATTGAGAATAATCATACACCTCATTTAATGAATATAGGAAGCGGTGAAGAAGTGACTATTCAAGAGCTAGTTTACAAATTAAAAGACATTATAGGATATAAGGGAGAAATAGTTTTTGATACATCAATGCCTGATGGAAATCCAAGAAAGTTATTGGACTCAACAAAAATTAATTCTTTAGGATGGAAACCAAAAATAGCTTTGGAAGAAGGACTAAATAATACAGTTGATTGGTTTATTAAAAATAAATCCGCTAATTAATTGAAGGATTTTCCCAGGTCGGATTTAAAAGGTTTTCGTTAACCAAAACTTTTTCTTTTTCTGCTGACTTCAAATCATTCTCAACCATCATTTTCACTAATGATTCAAAACTTGTTTCTGGTTTCCATCCAAGTTCCTTATTTGCTTTTGCAGGATCACCAAGGAGATGTTCAACTTCATTTGGTCTTTCGTATTTTGAAGAAGTCTCTACATAATCTTCCCAATTTAAACCAACTTCTTTAAAAGCTAATTGAGCAAACTCTTTTACACTATGAGTTTCTCCTGTTGCGAGGACCCAGTCATCAGGTTCATTATGTTGTAACATTTTATACATACCTTTTACATAATCTCCTGCAAAGCCCCAGTCTCTTGATGCATCTAGATTTCCCAAGGTTAACTTTGACTGTATTTTATAATATATCCTTCCAACTGCCTTAGTAATTTTTCTTGTTACGAATGTTTCTCCTCTATACGGTGATTCATGGTTAAAAAGTATTCCATTTGTAGCAAACAAGCCATAGGATTCTCTATAAATCTTTGTTATATCATGAGCAAAGACTTTACCAGCAGCATAGGGGCTTTTTGGTATGAATTTCGACTCCTCATTTAAAGAATCTTTATTAACTCCCCCGAACATTTCCGATGAAGATGCTTGATAGTACTTTATATTTTTTTTACTATTTTTGATTGCTTCTAAAAGAGTAATTGGTCCAAGAGCACTTGTTTGTGTAGTATAGAGTGGATTTTTAAATGAAACAGCAACATGTGATTGTGCTCCAAGGTTATAAACCTCATCAGGCTCAATAACATTAATTAAGTTTGATAAAGAAGACGGGTCTAATAAATCACTATAGTGTAAATTAAACTTATTACTATCCTCATATTTTGAAATTAATTCATCAATTCTTTGAGTATTGATGCTTGAAGATCTTCTAATTGCTCCGTGAACTTCATAACCTTTTGAGATTAATAATTCAGAGAGGTAATAACCATCTTGGCCAGTTATCCCCGTAATAAATGCTTTCATTAGGTTAATTGTAACTAATAATATTTTATTAGTTACAATTTATTTTTAGGATTTAGCGAATTAATATTTTTTATTCTTAAAAAGACCCGTGATTCTATGTTCATTAAAGTTAATCAATTTATAGTTATTATCTAAAAGAAAATTAGTAACTTCAGAAACTGTATTTTCTTTTAATTCTCCCTTTTCTCCTCCCATATCAATACAGATATATTCAGTTTTTTTCAAAGTCTCTTTTGAACCCAGAAGAACTTCTAATTCATGACCTTCGGCATCAATCTTAAGCAATGTAATTTTTTTCATTTTTAATGAATCAAGTTTTTTTGTTTCTATCCTTATTTCGCTTGTTGAATCAAAATACTCCAAAGAAGAGTCACCATGATTTGAATCAATATAAAAAATATTATCTTTTGAATTATTATCACTTAGTCCAAAATTGTAAATTTCAACATTTGTAGAATTAGGAGTATTCAGCTTTAAGCATTCATAAACATTAGTGTCAGGTTCAAAGGCAACATAATTAAAATTTTTTTGAAATTTTTCTATTGCTAGATATAAATTTCCTACATTAGCGCCACAGTCTACAATTGTATCATCTGAAGTAAGATTAAAATTATCAAGACAATAGGAATCGAGCAAATTCATTAGTTCATATTCATGATTAACCATTGAACCTGATAGGCGATATTTATTAGGAAAATAAATTAACTTATTTTCATATTCTTTTACATATAGGTTTTTATTTTTTGAATAGGAAACTTTACCGTCATCTTTATAAAAAAGATTCATGAATATACAAAATAATTTTTTGTTAAATATTTTAAAACAAAATGTAACCAGGTATGATTTCAAAAGAAAAATAAATTTTGTAAATTTATTTTTCTTATTTAAATTCTTTTTTCTAAAAACAAAAAAAGGTAAGTTTATTAATTTATCATCGAGGTGTTCAATGTTTAATTTAATTCTCACTACTATATTCTAAACAGATTTAAATATAGTAATTTATAGCTATTTTATAAACTTCTTCTACAACCTTTAAAATCACTTAAAATTTAAATTATGGAATATATTTATATTTTACGACCCTGGCAATGGGTAAAAAACCTTTTGATACTTGTCCCAATAATATTAACTAAACCACTTTCATTAGATAATCTTCAAAACAATTTAATTATTTTTATCTCTTTTTCATTGTTAGCATCAGGAAACTATATATTAAATGATATAAAGGATCTTCAAAATGATAAGTTGCATCCAAAAAAGAAATTTAGACCTATTGCAAGTGGGAAAATAGATATAAACAATGCAAAGATTTATAGTTTTTTAGTAATTTCTTCTTCCCTTGCCTTAACTTACCTAGTTGAATCAAAATTAATAATTTATTATTTTTTCTATTTACTTTTTGCTTATTTTTATACAAATTATTTTAAGTATATTTTCTTGGTAAACTCGTTTTCAATTTCGACCTTTTTCTTAATTAGATTATTAATTGGTGGAGCGGTTAGTAATATTAAAATTTCTATTTATTTAGCCATATATATCTTTTTTACTAGTTTTTTTATTGCAACACTAAAAAAGAATGCAATTTTAAACACACAGGGCATAAAAAAAAGTGAGTACTTAACTTTATTAAAAAAAGAAAACTTAACTATTTCAACAGATAGCCTTTCTATTATTAGTCTTTTATTATCAAATGTTACTTTAATTATTTGGTCATTAAATAATTTGACTGAGATGACAGAAACAAAGTTTACAATTATGATTGTTTTCCTAGTTTTTTATTTTTTGTTTACTTTGTTGCTTCATACAAATTCAAAAAAAGGAGAGTTGGAAGACTTCGTTCTTGGAATAATTCAGGATAGGAATCTGGTTCTATTGCTTATAGTTTTACTTGTTTCTTTTTACTATGTTTATTTTAATTAGATTATGAAAATGCAAAAAATTTATTCATGGGGAAATAATTTTTATAAAGATGTTGAATTGAATTCTGATTTATCAGAAAACTATGGAATATATTTAGGGAATCAAAATTCTTATGGAGATTGTTTTATTCCTTATTCACATTTTTCATATAAAAGTAAAAGAAAAGAAAAACTTTTTTGTGAACCAGATTTAGATCCTTCAGTTACGATTGAAGAGTATATTTATGGAAATAAAAAGTTACTATTTGGAATACCTGGGAAGGCTAATGTTACAATTGGTGGGGCCGTAGCAGCTGATACTCATGGCAAAGATAACATATGGGGTGGTAGTTTCTCAAAAAATATTCATAGTTTAAAATTAAAACTAGCAAATGGTCAAATAATTGAATGTAGTGATAAGAAAAATAGAGAAGTATTTACTGCAACCCTTGGTGGTTATGGCTTAACTGGAGTAATAGAAAAAGTTACAATTAAAGAAAATAAGATTCCCCTTCCACCTTCATTCCTAAAACAAAAACAAAAAGGGTCTGGCCTTGAAAATCTATTTAATGAATTTGATGAATCTCCTTATACTTATTGGGTTGCTTGGGTAAATTTACTTAATAAAAGATTTGACTGGGTTGTTGAAAAGAGTTTTTCAGGGAAACAAGATATTAAAAGCAAAAAATCTAGTGACAGTTATATAAAAAAATTGAATCTTCCATTTATAGGTAGTAATTCTTTAAATTCAATGTCTTATATAAACAATATCTACTTTAATTTAAATTCAACAACTAAAGCTAAATCTTCAAGTATTAACAAAACATTGTATCCTCTTTCTATGATTTCAGACACAAGAAACATAAGCCCTAAAAGAAAGATATTACAGATACAATTTTCCTTACCATTAAAAAATGAAAAATATATCCAGGAGTTAATTGAAAGACTTATATATAAGCAGGTTCCATTATTATGCAGCATAAAAAGGTTGGGAAGTCCACTGTATACTGAGAGCCTATCATTCTATCAAGATGGCTGGACAGTCGCTGTAGATTTCTCAGAGAAATATTTTGATTTAAGTTATTTTGAAGAATTTATGAAAAAACTATTAGATTACGAAGGAAAAATATATCTTGCAAAAGATTCACTTTTAAATGAAAAATATTTTAAAGCAATGTATCCAAATTTTAAAAATTGGGAGCAGGTAGTCAAGAAACTTGATCCTAATAGTAAGTTTCAATCCCATATGTCTAATAGGTTGGGTTTAAAACAATGGTAAATAATTTAGTGTTAATAGGGGCCAGTTCGGAAATTGCTGAAAAGTTAATAATACAAAACAAAAATTTTAAATTTAATATACATGGTGTTTCTACCAAGGAACTTGGAAATAATTTTTTAAAGGTAACTGATTACATTGATGAATCAGAAGAAATAGTAAAATATATAGAGAAAATTAATAAACCTATTTTGATTTTCTTTAACGGCTATTTGAAAGAGAATAGAGATACATATTTTCCAAACGATCAAGAGATACACCAGACTTTATACGTAAATTTTTTAGCACCTTACCTTTTAAGTCTAAAATTAGTTGAAACGATTAAATATAAAAAGCTAGTTTATATCTCATCAATTGCGGCTGTAAAACCCAGGTATAAAAATTATATTTATGGATTGAGTAAGAAAACTCTTGAGAATTCTATAAAAAATATGGATAACAAAAATACTTTGATAATTAGATTCGGGAAAGTTAAAACAAAGATGTCCAAAGACCATAAAGACCCGCCCTTTACAATCTCTTCAAATAAAGCTGCAGATATAATCTTTAATAGTTTGAATAGGAATGGAATAGTTTATTCATCATTGGGTATTCACATATCATCTTTAATTATCAAATACTTACCGTTGAAATTTATAAACTATATTGAAAGGAGATCACTTAGTGGTTAATAAATCTCTATTTAGGTCAAATTTAACTACATTGTTGCTTGTTTTATCAAACTTTTTATTTATTTTTAATTATAAAATTTTTGTAGGTTTAGTAATTTTTCTTACAATTATGATTCAAAGAGAAATTATTCAACTTAAAAAATCTCAAGGGTATCTTTTGAAATTAATACCTGTTTCTTTTTATTCTTTTAATCTTCTTTCAATATTCTTAGCTAACCCGAGAACTTCATCAATTTTTTGGGATATGCAAGATTTTTTACATTTTATTAACTGTAATTCAAATCCTGATATTACTTATATCTATAAATTTATTAGTGATGAAAGAGCCTGTGTGATGAGTATTGGTTATGGTCCTATTAGTAACCTAGTTTCAGCTTCTTTTGATATTTGGCAAATGACACTAATTATTTTTTCCTTATTTGCTTTAATTTCTATTTACATATCGTTTAATGTTAAAGAAAACATCCATTTGTTTACCGTTTTCCTTATATCTCCCAGCTTTAATTTTTTAGTTAACTCATTAAATGCTGATATTTTTGTTTTCCTTTTTTTCATATACTTGTTTAATAAAAAAGGTGAAAACCTATCTTTACTAGATTTAATATGTTTATCTTTTTTAATACAACTTAAAGTTTATCCAATTGGAATTCTCTTAGGGTATTTATTCTATTATTTAAAAAATGAAGATATGGAAAATGATGGAAAGATTAAAATTATTTTTTTTACAAGTGTAAATTTTATTTCTCTATTTTATTTTTTTATTTTTCAAGAATCTACGGTCCCAGGGCCACTTTCTTATACTCGAACCTTCGGGGTGTATCATGATTATTTATTAGTCACTAATATTATAGGATATAAAGAAGTAGTTTTAATTATTTCATTCCTATCAATTGTCGGATTAATTTTATATCTTTTTAAGCCATCTTCGCTAAAACAGTTTTCTTTGCTTAATCTAGAGGGGGATTTATTAATTAAAAAATATTTTATCTTTTTCCCTACAGCATTTATGATTAATATTTTTCAAAATTTTGGTTATAAATTTATATTTAATTTCTTTTTAATATATATTATCTATATCTCTTCAACTAAAATTAATAAGTCATTTTTAACAATTCTTATACTATCTCAGACAACATATTATTTAATTGGTTATGGATATGAAAATAATTATTTAAATAATCTTTTTCTTATTTCAAGTAAGTTGTTGTTTTATATGTTTTTTATAATCAGTATTTACTATTATTTTTTAAGCTTAAAAAAAATAAATAATAATTATAATTTTTAAGTGAACCAAAAATTAAAAATTGCAACTTTAGTAATATCTTCGAGGACATATCCTGCTGTTAGGAATATGAATATGCAGAAAAAATTATTCTTTAATCAAAAAATAAAATATGAGGATATATTTTGGTACAGGCAGGGCAGGAGTCATGAATTAGATGGAAGAAAATATAACTTAGTAGGCAATGATTTATTTTTAGACATTAGTGACGACACTTTAAATATGGGAAAAAAAACGTTGCTTGCATTTGATTGGTTAAATAATAATATCGATTATGATTTTTTAGTAAGGCCAACCCCAAGTTCTTATATTGACTATAAAAATTTGAATCAATATATTAATGACAACTTCCTTAATAAAGAAATAGTCTACGGAGGAAAGATCCAAGAAACAAATGATCAATCTGGTAATTTAGTGAGTTTTGCAAGTGGTTCTTCGTTAATTTTAAATAAGAGATGTGTAGACCAAATACTCCAGAACCAGGACTTGTGGGAGCATGATTATTGGGATGATGTAGGTTTAGCATTGCTATTAAAGAAAATAAATATATTCCCCACTGGAGGAGAAAGGTTCGACGTTCAGGGTAATCCATATAAACAACAAATTGATTTATCTTACTATCAGTACAGATGTCGATCAGACAATCATTATGGTTATCCACGAATAATTGAAGCACATGTATTAAAAGCAATTCATGAAAAACTTTCGAGTAAGAAAAAAAGTAAAATGATGATAAAAATTAATTCTTTGATGATAGAGGTTTTAAAGTTTTTTTATATTTATCATTTTGGATGGAAAGTTTACTTATTAGTTAGAAAAGTTATAAAAATCTTTCTACCAATAAGCATTTATAATTTCATTAAAAAAATGTTTATAAAACAAATTACCTCATTTAAATTAAAAAGATTTAAAGTATAATTACCTTTGTTTAATTTGCAGATCAACTTTAAAATTACAGATTATGTCAAAAAAGAAATTTATATATCCTCACCTAGCTGTTAATAGAAAAAAACCACTAAATTTAATTGATTCTGATAACTATCTTTTTTCTCATGAATATGAAAAGACAATTCCACCTTCATATATAAGAATCCTAAGAAATCCAACTGTAATTAATGAAACAATTCTATATTTAAAAAAATTAAGAATATTTAGTAAGGAAACATTTTATGGTAGTCATACACTAACAAAGAAAGTGAAAGATACGATTAAAAATATAATCAAATCAGATAATGAAACTCATCAATTAGATAGAGGGATATGGATAGTTGATAGTAAAAGTCAAAACTTTGGTCATTGGATGATTGATTCTTTATGTAGGTACTATTTAGTACCTAAGGAATATCGATCCTACAAAGTGCTATTACCTGAAAAATTTAAAATCGATTGGATTATTGAAATGTTAGAGTATCTAGACATTCCATTTAAATTTTTAGATAAAAATAAAAAATATATAGTTAATGAATTAATACTAACAAGCAAAGCTCACCCATCAGGAAATTACAACCCAGAAATAGTAAATGAAATAAGAGAACTATTTCTTAAGGAAAACATCAACAATGAAATTAAACCCAAGAGAAAAGTTTGGGCTTCTAGGGCAAATATCGGAAGAAACCCAAAGAATCTAAATGAAATAGAAAAAATTTTAAATAAATTCGATTTTGAAATACTTCCAACTGAAAAACTTTCACTAAAAGAAAAGATTGAAATATTTAGTAACACAGAATTGTTTAGTGGGACTCACGGCTCTGGTTTAATAAATCTTTTTTTTATGAAAGAAGGATCAAGAATATTTGAAGTTAGAGATTTAAATGATAAACATAAAAATGCAGTTTTCTCTCTTGCCTCCGCTTTAGGTATTGATTATTTCTATATGGAAAGAGAAAAATCTTTACTAGAAGGAGGGCAAATAAATTCATTAATATTTGAAAAAAAATTGCAAGCTTGTCTTAATGATTTCTGAACTATAATTAAGTCATGGAAAATGAAGATCTAGATTTTCTTAAAAATCAAATAATTGAATTATCTAAAGAGTATTTCAATAAAAAAAATCTAGAAAATAAAGAATTTATACCCAATATTTCACCTGTTCCAGTTTCTGGAAAAGTATTGGACGAGGAAGATATAAAAAATTTAATAGAATCAAGTTTAGAAGCCTGGCTAACAGCAGGCCAGTTTACTGATTCTTTTGAGAAATCAATACGAAAATATTTAGACGTAAGACACTGTCTTTTTGTGAATAGCGGCTCTTCTGCAAATTTATTAGCTATCTCTGGTTTGAAGATTTTAAACAATATTCAAGACGGCTCAGAAGTAATTACCTCTGCTGTGAACTTTCCGACAACACTTAATCCAATTCTACAAAATAACTTAGTACCTGTTTTAGTAGATGCTGAACTTGGTACATACAATGTAAATCCAGATTTAATAGAGGAAAAAGTAAACAAAAATACTGTAGGCATTGTTCTAGCTCACACCCTTGGGAATCCATTTGATCTTGAGAAAATTAAAAAAATTGCCGAGAAACACAATTTATTCATCATGGAAGATAGTTGCGATGGTTTTGGTGGGAAGTTTAATGATAAATTTATTGGAACATTTGGAGACGTATCTACACTATCTTTTTATCCAGCACACCACATTACTACTGGTGAAGGGGGTGCAGTTATTACAAATAATCCTAAATTAAAAAAAATAATTGAATCTCTTCGAGATTGGGGTAGGGATTGTTATTGTGCACCAGGAAAAGATAATACTTGCAAAAAAAGATTTGATTGGCAGTTAGGGGGCCTTCCACATGGATACGACCATAAATATATATACTCCCATATTGGGTATAACCTTAAATCATCAGACATGCAGGCTGCGGTTGGGTTAAGTCAGATGAATAAACTAGAAAGCTTCATTGAGAAAAGAATTGAAAATTTTCATTATTTATTTAACAGCTTTAAAAGATTTGATCATTTTATCCTTCCTAAATGGAGTGAAAAATCTGAACCAAGTTGGTTTGGTTTTCCAGTAACCATTAAAGATGATTCTGAAATCAAAAGAGTTGATTTATTAAAACATTATGATGAAAATCGTATTGGAACTAGGTTATTGTTTGGTGGGAATGTAATTCTTCAACCTGCTTATGAAAAAAGTAATTTAGGAAATCCGGATGACTTTCCTGTAGCTAATAAAGTTGTAAATGACACATTTTGGCTAGGAGTTTATCCAGGTCTTAGTTTGGAAATGTTAGATTTTGTTGTTGATAAAACAGAAGAATTTTTGAACAAATCATGAAAGCTTTAATACTTGCAGGTGGTAAAGGAACTCGATTTAGAGAAGAAACAATAACAAAACCAAAACCTATGGTGGAAATCAACAAAACACCAATGTTGATACATATAATCAACCACTACATGCATTATGGTATAAGAGAATTTGTAGTATTGGCGGGATTTAAAATCGATTACATGGAGGAGTATTTCTCTATGAACTTTGAACAAATAAACAAAAGGGAGTATAAATATAAAGACTCTACGGTTTCTTTATTAGATACAGGAGTCGAGACCATGACAGGTGGAAGAATTAAAAAAGCAATAGAGGAATTAGAATTGAGTGAATTTATGCTTACATATGGGGATGGTATAGCTGATGTCAATATAGATAAGCTATATAAGTTTCATAAGAGTAATAAATTATTAGGAACCGTTACTGCAGTTCGTCCTCCAGCAAGATTTGGAAGTCTTGTAATTGAAGATAATATTGTAAAACAATTTGGTGAAAAGAATCAAGCTGATGAGGGATGGATAAATGGTGGCTTTTTTGTAATGGATGGAAAGATAGGGTCATATATAGAAAATGAAAATACTGTTTTCGAACGAGAGCCTCTTGAGAATTTAGCGAAAGAAGGACAGCTTGGTTCTTATATGCATACTGGTTTTTGGCAACCTGTAGATACAATTAGAGAAAAAGAGCTTCTTGAGGAGCAGCTTAAAAAGAATATTTTCGAATGGTAATGATAAATAGTAATTTTTGGAATAATAAAAAAGTCTTAATTACAGGTCATACTGGATTTAAGGGAATGTGGCTCTCTTTAATTCTTAAATCTATCGATGCTTCGATATATGGTTTGTCGTATGGAAATCACAGCGACATTTATAAAAGGCTTGGTGGGGAGAAATACTTTGACGAAGAGTATTTTTATGACTTAAGTAGCTATGAAGAATCAGGCTTAGAGAGTGTTTTTTCAGAAAATAAATTTGATCTAATTTTTCATTTAGCAGCTCAATCTCTTGTACCGACAGCAGTTAAATACCCTTTAGAAACTTTAAATACAAACATTTTTGGCACATACCAAGTTCTCAATTTTTGTAATATGTTTGAAACAACAAATTCAATTGTGGTGTCAACAACTGATAAGGTTTATAGAGATCCAAGTGAATATAACAATGAATTGTCACCTCTAGGCGGTCACGAGTTTTATAGCACTAGTAAAGTAGCTCAAGAAATGGTTATTGAAGCATTTAAGAATTTAACCGAAAAAGGCAATCTAAATATATCTACAGTTAGGTCAGGGAATGTACTTGGTGGTGGTGATGGAGCAAAAGGTAGACTATTAACGGATTTAGTGAAGGCACTAAAGAATAAAGAAGATATAATATTGAGAAATCCAAACTCTATAAGACCCTGGCAAGATATTATGGATTCTCTATACGGTTATTTGTTGGTGGCCGAGGAAAACTATTCTTCAAAAAAGGGAGATATATTTAATTTAAATTCTGAAATAAATAATGAAATAACAGTTAAAGAAATAGCGCAAAAAATGATTGATCATTGGAAGTCAGAAATTAGCATTATTGAATCTAAAGGCAATGATTTTTATGAGTCTTCTGAGCTAAGATTAGACTCATCAAAGGCCAAAAATTTATTAGCTTGGAATGATTCAGTTTCAATTGATCAAATAATAGAAAAAATTGTTGAATGGGAAAAAGCAGAAGATGAAAAAAGCAGTGAACTAATTTCCTTTAATCAAATTAATAATTATTTCCAAGAATAATGAATTATTTGATACTTGGCGGTAGTAGTTACCTCGGAAGTTCATTTCAAAAATATTTAAGTAATAAGAACATCTCTTCAATATCGCTTTCTACAAAAAATTCAAAGAACTATTCAGAAAAGAAAATAGCTCAAGTATTAAGTAAATATTCTCCAAAACGAATAGTTGATTTTAAATTTCCGATAGTTTCTTCAGACGATAATTTATTTAAGGATATTGTAGAAAATGATTTTTTTAGTGCGCAACTTAAGCTCATCAATACTTTAAATAGTATGGAATATGATTTTAATAAAATATATGTCATTTCATCTGAAAATATCAATAGAAGTAAAACAAAATACACTACATACAAAAAGAAGCAAGAAAAGATATACAAAGAAAAACTAGATAGAAAAAACAAACTTAGGATTATTAGATTACATTCAGTTTTTGGCCCGGGGGACCTAAGTCGTTATAGAATTATTCCAAATTTTTTTAGACAAGTATTTGATAGTAAAGAAGCAATATTTAATATTAATTCAAATAAATTAGGTTATTTTAATTACATTGATGAAACAAATAAATATATTTTTGATGTTACAGAAGGGATAGACACAAAAAGAAAATTTTATAAGTGTACGTATAATCTGCTAATTCAAAACCTATCTTCAATATTGATTAACAAATTTGAGTTTAAACATAAAGTTGTTTGGAATAGCAAACCCCTAATAAACAAAAGAGAAATAGAGAATAAAGAATTCTATAATTATTTAGTGGAAACGACTAATTGGTATTTCAAAAATACTTTAAATAAAAAAGGATGAATTGAAGAAAATACTTATAACTGGTGGATGTGGTTTTGTAGGAACCAATTTATCAATAAATCTTAATAAAGAGTATGAGATTTTTGCTTTAGATAACTTCTCAAAAAAAGAGAGTAGAAACAATTTAAAACTTCTTAGCGACAGAGATATAAAAGTAATTGAACAAGACATAGTAAATAAATCAGAAGTTGAAAATATAATTAAAGATTTGATGCCAGACTCTATTATTCACCTAGGCGCACAAGTTGCAATGTCAGAATCAATAACCAATCCTCTGGGAGATTTTGAGACCAATGTGATTGGGACTTTAAATATATTAGAATCACTAAAGCAATATTCTGAAAATACAAAATTGATTAATGTATCA
>MDSZ01224694.1_pt1 | contig 13377 bp, 12 predicted proteins | sample 811201 | NCBI WGS metagenome assembly MDSZ01 (sample SAMN05326647, study PRJNA326480) | marine metagenome | isolation source: seawater | place: Indian Ocean: North | collected 2010
ATACTTCAATTAAGCTTTTATCTGCACCATGGTCTGCAAAAAAATAAACGCCAAAGTTAGTGATTATATAAAACAATAAAACACTAAAAATTACTCCAAAAAATCTAACGTAGTATGTTCTTGATAATTTATCTGCTAGCAAACTGATTATTAGAATTGTAGACCAAGTAAAATAAATGAGATTATGAAAACCTAAGATAGCATCAGTTAGTATAAATGAAATCAATAGGTAAATAGACGATTTATGGCCAAAATATAAAGCAACATAAAAAGTTAAAGCGATTATTATTGTAAAATTAGGTGGATGAGGAATAAATCTAGCTGTTGAAACTAAAATAAAAATAAATAAAAAAATAATCAAGTTTTTGACAATTTTATTTTCACACTTAAATGTCATAATAAATGGTTATCATTAAATAATTATCAAAACAACTTTTTTAAGTATTTTCTGAGTATCTATATAAATAATAGAAAAAACTTAATTATAATGTTTATTACTTTTAATTAAAAATTGCGCTTAATGCCAAAATTTAAATTTCTACCGGGTACTGAATATTCATAAGCTTCGTAGTAATTTTTATCAAAAATATTATTTACATCTAAGAATAATTTGTATTGGTTAGAAACTAAATAATTAAATTTTAAATCGTATTTATGATATGAGTCTAGTACCACTTGAGCAAAACTATTATTACTGTTACCATAATCTCTTCTCTGAGAAACATATTTTCCAAAAATAGAAACTTTTAAATTATTTATATTTTTTGAGACTTTGGTATTTAGCGAGTGTCTTGGTACTCTTACTGGCATTTCATCTAAACAACTGGATCCAGGATTATCACAATCTTCAGCATCATAACCATCAGTAAATGCATATCCTACATTTACAGAATAATCTCTAATTTTTGTTTTATTACTAATTTCAAAACCCTTACTAGTTATATCTCCTCCTGAATTTGCAATAGTGTAACTGCTACCACTTTGTCCATTAGTCTTCCAATTGGTAATTGGATCATCATATTTCATATAGAATACATTAAATGTAAATTTTGAGTTATATTCTTGCAGTGATTTTTCTATACCAAGGTCAATATTATAACTTTTTTCAGGAGTTAAATCTTCTTTGACTATTACATTCGTATCATAAAAATAATCATTTAGTGTCCCAAATCTTATTCCAGTGCCGGCGCTACCCCTAAATTTAGTATATTGATTTTGATTGTATGCAAATGTAAATCTACCAGTTTCATATGTTCCAGACGTTGTGTGCTTATCTATTCTCCCACCAATGCTCAAGTATAGTTTTTCAAGTGGTCGAAACTGATAATCAAAAAATTGCGAATATACAGCTTCGTCAGTTTTTTGACTTTTCGATGTTGCCCATGTATCAAAATTAGCAGCATCAAACTCATTTTCTAAACCAAAAACAATCCTGTTATCTAAATTAAAATTATATTGTGATAATATGTTTACAGTGTCTCTATATCCATAATAATATGCTTTTCCAGTAGCTGTGTTATTGCCAACACCTCTCTTAAAATATGCTTTATTAAATATTAGTTGATTTTTATATTTTTTACCTTCTTTTATTAATTTTAAAGAATATGAAACCTCTTCATCATCAGTTGAATTTTTATTAACAGTTTTTCCAGCTTGATCATAGTTAAGAAAAGTATCTACAACTCTTAAATTATTTTCGACTCTCAATTTATTTTCAAAATTGTAGTTGTAACTTACATTCAATCCATCGTTTCTATACGAGTCATTTTCATCATTGTCATTCATCGCAGATATTCCATCTGTTTGATATTTGTTCAAACTAATGATGAATTCTTGGTTATCAGTTGCTTTGCCGTAAGAAAAAGTAGCTCCCCTAGCATTACTTGAACCAAGGTTTAATGAGGCAGTTTTAGTAGTGGTATTTTTATTTGGTTTTTTAGTGAAAATATTTATTGTTCCACCAATTGCTCCACTGCCATAAAGCGATGATTGACTTCCTTTAAGAACTTCAACTCTTTCAATTGAATTTGTTGTTAAATTATTTAAATAATATGCATTATCTGGGGTTGATGGATCCGACATTTTTACTCCATCAATATAAATCGTGGTATATCTCTTTGGCAGGCCCCTTATTTGTGATAACGAGTTTGTTCCTTGACCACCAGTTCGAGAAAAATTTGAGCCCAATATTTCCTCATCTAATAGGTCTCCAATATATAGGTAGTTAGAATTTTCAATTTTTTTTCTATCGATAACTGTCACATCACTTCCAACTGTACCTTTGGATTGTGGGGCTTTACCAGCGCTTATAACAATGATTGGGATTTCAGCATAAGATGAAACAGATAGAAAAAAAACAATTATGTATATACAAAATTTTTTCATAGCAAAGCATTCTGCCCTGCTAATTTTGCATTGTAGATCTAGACTTTTCCTGGCCTTCGACCGACAGGGACTTTACTGGGTGGCGCTCCGACTTTACGGTTGCAGGTACAGCCAATGAATTTCACACTGATTTCCCACCATGCATTTCAGTATGATGTTTTCATATCATAAATTAATATTTTGAAAAGGGCATAATAAATTTTTTTAGAAAAAAAATGCGATAGCATTAAAACTATATTACAATTCAGTTTTCCAAAAAAGAACAAAACATGTCAAAATCGCTAGAGTATATATAAAGTAATCTATTTTTTTCTTTAAAATTTCATAAAAATATCCTCCAAAAAGTGATGCTATTAATATAGTAGCAAAAGTGAGAAACCAGTTAATGTTTATACTTTCTTCATTTGTTGAAACAAATCCTAAAATGAGTAATTGAATTGAAGCTAAAATCAAATAGAAAAAATGCACTACTCCTCGAACAATATCTACTTTATTAAACATTAAAATTGTTAACAACGTTCCTCCTGAATTTGTGAGTCCATGGATAGCACCAATTAAAAATAAATAAAATTTTCTCAATAGAATATTTGAAAAAATAACATTTTTTAATTTTATTTTTAAAAGAATAGAAAACAATATTATAAAAGCGACAATAATATTAAGATTAAGTTGTTCTGATAAATACTTCAGAATTATTAATCCTAAAAAGAGACCAATAAATGTAATAAAAAAAAAATGTTTAATTATTTTTCTTTCAAAAATCATTTTTTCTTTAAAGATAAACTTTATTAAAAACAAATTGATTAAACTTGTTAAAATAGAAAGCGGTAGTAGAAAATACATAATTTCAATTATTTCAAATTCTAAAATAAGCATTAATGGCGTACCTACAACAAGAATACCAACACCAACGATTGATTGAACTAGAGAAATAATAAAAATTAATAAGTAAATTATATTAAAATCTATTCCTATCATTTAAATTTTAGTAGTTAATTTTAATCAGTAATAAATATTAATTTAAAATCGGAGTATTTATAAAGAATAAATATAAAGACCTTAAATTTGATTTTTATATGACTTATTTGATAAAAATCAATAAAATGATAACTTTTAGTTCATAATTTGAACATAATTAAGATTTAATGTTCATTTAATGAACAAAAAGCAATATAATCAGTTCAATGAAGAACACTTAAATGTATTAAGATATGTTCACAAAAATCAGAAGTTAAATCAACGTGACATTGCTAATAATTTAAATATTAGTCTCGGTAAACTGAATTATTTAATTAAGCAACTAGTAAGCAAAGGTTTTGTTAAAATAAAAAATTTTAAAAAAAGTAAAAACAAGTCTTCATATTTATATGTAATAACACCTCAAGGCCTAAGTCAAAAAATTGCAATGACCAGATCATTCATGAGAAGAAAAATGAAGGAATATGATGAGTTAAAAAGAGAGATTACAAATGTGGATGATAGCCAAAATTAATAAAAATCAATCAAATTTATTTGCAGCAGAGTTAAAAAAAAAATTTACAAATGTTAGCATATATTATCCTAAAATTTTATATCGTAAAAAGATAAAAAATATATTAGGTGATTATTTATTTTTTTATTGTGACAATTTGAATGTATTAAATTCAAATATCAAATATTTAAAAGGATTAAAGCATTTTTTACCTGATTTCTCCAGCAACCAGTCAGATATTAAAACTTTTATTAAATATTGCAAACTACATGAGGATAGCAGAGGATTTCTTAAAAATAGTTTTTTTAAAGAAAGGCTAAGTAAGTCTGGTATCTTCATTGACGGACCATTTTCGAATTTTATTTTTGATGTAATATCCAAGGAAAAAAAATATGTTAGTGTCTTAATAGATAATTGTGTGATTAAGATATCTGATAAGTGCAGAGTATTATATCAAAATATTTAAAAAAAAATGCATCATCTGTGTAAAAATAACATAGCTGTCGAGTGCGGAGCTATGTCAAAATTTTTATGATCAAATATATAGTGACTGGAGGAGCGGGCTTTATTGGAAGCCATTTGGTCGAAAAGTTATTAAAGCAAAATAAGAAAGTTATAATCATTGATAATTTAAGCACAGGCAGAATTGAAAACATAAAAAAATTTAAAAACAAAGTTAGATTTATTCAAGCTGATATATCAAAAAAAGGAAACTGGGAAAAAATAATTACAAAAAATAGTTATGTTTTCCATCTAGCCGCTTTAGCAGACATTGTTCCAAGTATTAAATTTCCACAAAAATACTTTAATGCAAATGTTAAAGGAACATTAAATATAGTTGAAGCATGTAAAGACAAAGGTATTAAAAAAATTATTTATGCAGCATCGTCATCATGTTATGGAATACCCAAAAATTTTCCGACGCCTGAAAAAGAAATTTTATCTCCACAATATCCTTATGCATTAACAAAAAAATTAGGCGAAGACATTGTTATGCATTGGGGAAAAATTTTTAGAATTCCGAGTATTTCACTTAGATTGTTTAATGTTTACGGCACACGATCGAGGACTTCAGGAGCTTACGGGGCTATGTTTGGTGTTTTTTTAGCTCAAAAGTTAAAAAATAAACCTTATACAGTTGTTGGCAATGGTAATCAAAGAAGAGATTTTACTTATGTTACTGATGTAGTAAATGCATTTATTATGGCCAGTAAATCTAGGATAAACTATGAAATATTTAATGTTGGAAGCGGGAAAAGTGTGAGTGTAAATACGATTGTCAAATTATTAGGCGGAAAAAAAATTTTTATCAAAAAAAGACCTGGAGAACCAGAGTGTACTTTTGCTAAAATATCTAAAATAAAACGTATATTAAAATGGAAGCCTAAAATTGATATTAAAGAAGGTATAAATAAATTACTTCTAGATATTGATTATTGGAGAAAAGCTCCAGTTTGGACACCAAAAAAAATTAACAATGCAACAAAAATCTGGTTTAAATACTTAAAATAAATGAAAAAAATTATAAAATTTAACGACTTATCATCTATCGTAAAAAAATTAAAAAAAAATAAAAATACAGTAGTTTTATGTCATGGTGTTTTTGATTTATTGCATGTAGGACATATTAAACATCTTAATAAGGCAAAAGAATTAGGAGATAAATTAATAGTAACAATTACAGCTGATAAATATGTAAACAAGGGTCCTGGCAAACCAGTTTTTAATCAAGAGCTTAGAGCAGAAGCTTTGTCATCAATAGAATGCGTTGATTATGTATCTATAAATGAAAGTACAAATGCAGTAATCCCGTTATCTATTGTAAAACCAGATATTTATTGCAAGGGAAGAGATTACAAAAATTCCAAAGATGATATTTCTGGTCAGATTAAAAATGAATTAAAGATTTTAAAAAAGAATAAAGGTAAAGTATATTTTACCCACGAATTAACTTTTAGCTCTAGTAGAACTATAAATACCGCAACTGATTTTTACTCAGACAGACACAAAAAGATTGTAAAAGAAATATTAAAGTTCTCAAGTTTTCCAAAAATAAAAAAAAAGATTCAGGAAATAAAAAAATTAAAGATACTAGTTATTGGAGAAACCATTTTAGATGAATATGTTTTTTGTGAAGCAATTGGAAAATCAGGTAAAGAACCCATTTTAGTCTTAAAGGAACTACAAAAAAATATGTACCCAGGAGGAGTATTATCTATTGCTAACAATCTATCTCAATTTAGTAATAATGTTTCAATCATTTCTATGATTGGAAAAGTTAGATCATATAGTAATTATATTAAAAAAAATTTATCAAAAAAAATTAAAACAAATCTTCTGTTGAAAAAAAACTCTCCAACAATACTAAAAAGGAGATTTATCGATGCTATAAGTAAAAATAAAATTTTTGGTGTTTATGATATAAATGATGATATTCTTGGTCCTGAGGATGAAATAAAATTCAATTCGAAATTAATTAAAGAAATAAAAAAATATGATTTGGTTGTTGTTTCAGATTATGGACATGGTCTCATTTCAAGTAAAAGTGCGAAAATAATATGTAAAGAGTCAAAATTTCTAGCTTTAAATGCTCAAGTAAACGCATTTAATGTTGGATATCATACTATGAAAAATTATAGGAAATTTAATACCCTTATTGTAAATGAAAGGGAAATACGTCACGAATTAAGAGATAAAAATGGCCAACTTAATGAACTAATTAAAAAATTAGCAAAAGATAGAGTTGTAGAAAATCTAATTGTTACCAGGGGTGGATCGGGCTCAATATTATATAACAAAAAATCAAATAAATTTTTCAAATCAGAGGCATATGCCAAAAAGGTTATTGATAAAATTGGCGCTGGGGACACAATGCTTGCTATTATTGCTTTGTGTTTAAAGCTTAAAATGAATTTTAACCTATCCTTAATGATTGGTTCTTTAGCTGCAGCGCAATCAGTTGGATCCTTGGCTAATGAAACGAAATTAGACCAAATTCAAATGTTGAAAACTTTAGAAAATATTTTAAAACATTGACGATGAATTATTCAAAAAAAATTGATGCATATTGGAAAACTTTAGAAAGAAAGTATCCAGCTCCTATGTATGTTGGAAAAATTAAAACTATAAAGTTTGAGACATTGAAAGATGCGATTGATAATAAAAAAGAAAAATTTTTAAAAAACCTTATTAGGAATATTTATGTTAATAAAGAAGCTTACATTGTTAAAGGTTGTGCAAGTTCAAGCTTAAAAGACTTAACTTTAGATCTTGCTAATAACTACAAACTAAAGAAAAAATCTAGCTTTCATAAAATGTTAGATGGAACGCCAAATTTTCATAGAATGATTGATAAAAAAATCACAAAAAAATATAGCTTATATGCAATAAAACATTCATTTTTTTTATATAATTGGAACATACGAACTAAAATGGAAAAAAAATTTAAAGACTCTGTTTATAAACATTGGCGTTACATTAAGTTTTTAGCAGGTAACTCAAAAAAAGCTTATGAAAATAATATACCATCTGACGGACAAATAGACCGTTTGCAAATCGTTAGATACCCAGCGGGTGGTGGAGAACTTCGAGATCATGTTGATCCAAGAAAAAATCAAAGAGTAGTTTCAGGTTTAATAATGAGCAAAATTGGTGAGGATTTTAAAAAGGGCGGTTTTTATTTTAAATCATCAAAAAATAAAAAAGTTAATATTGAAAAAAAATTAGATATTGGCGATGGTGTAATTTTCTATGGTTCGGTAATACATGGTGTTGACAAAGTTGATCCAAATGAAAAATTAGTATGGAATAGTAATAAAGGCAGATGGTTCATTGGCATGTTTGTAAACGACAGTAATCATGTTAAAAATCGAATTACAGCTCGAGACCTGACACTAAGTGTAAATGCACATTAGATAATATTGAAATAAAATTATTTTGTATATTAATAAAAAAAATTTAAATTTAAAAAATAAAAAAATTTTGGTGGTTGGATCTTCAAAAGGTCTAGGTAAAAGCTTATCTATATGTTTAGCTAACAATAATGCAAAAATTGCAATGTTATCAAGATCCAAAGAAGATTTAACTAAAATCAAAAAAATTCTTAAAAATCCCTCTCACCACTTAACTCATTACATAGATTTAGAAAACTTAAAATCAATCAATGACTCAATTAAATTAGTAATTAAAAAGTTTAAACATCTGGATGTAGTCTATCATGTTGCTGGAGGGGGCTATGGTTTTAAAGATCCTTTAATTGAAAATCAAAAATTGATAAAGCTTTTTCAAGCAAATATTGCTGGAGCTGCTGAAATAAATAGAATTATAATTAAAAATAAAAATAAAAAGAGAATTACTAGGATTATACACATTGGCTCTATCTCTTCTTATGAGGCTACTGGCTCTGTAGGATATAATACTGTTAAATCGAGTTTAGCAGGTTATGTTAGAAGCTTGGGACGAGAGATGTATAAAAAAAACGCCATAATAACTGGAATTATGCCTGGTGGATTTGAAGCACCAAATAATGCTATGATGAGATTGAAAAATAGAAATAAGTCAGCGTATAAAAAATTTATTAACGATAGATTGCCAAGAAAAAAAATGGGTAATGTAAATGAAATACTTCCACTATTGATGCTATTAGGAACAAACTTTTCAGATATGATGGGAGGCTGCATGGTACCAATAGATGCTGGTGAAGGGAAATCTTATATCATTTAGTATCTTAGATGATTGTAGCTTGATAGTTTGTAAATTTAAAATATATAAGTTTTTTTTATGAATAATAATAAAGTTGATGCAAATCTAGTAAAAAAGTATCATCAAGATTTAGTTTTTAACTATGCAGAATACCCAACAAAAGATCATTGGGACTTTAAATTCAATGGACAAGATTATAAAAAAGCACTTTTGAATTGGTTACCTAATAACAAGGACAAAAAAATTTTTTTTTATGTTCATATACCTTTTTGTGAAGAGTTATGTTGGTTTTGTACTTGTAGTAAATTTATCACTAAAGATTATAAAAAAATTAAAGACTATCTAGTTTATCTTCATAAAGAAATAGATATTTTATTTGGTTTTTTACAAAATAATAATATTAAACTTAACGTAGGCACTGTTTTTTTTGGAGGTGGATCTCCAACAATTTTAAATGAAAAAGATTTAAAAGAATTAGTTGACAAATTAAAAGGTCTTTTTGATTGGTCAAATGTAGAATTTTTTACGATCGAAAGCGACCCTAGAAGAGTTGATGAGAAAAGATTAATATATAATCATAAAGTTTGTGGTGCTAATAGAATTTCTTTTGGAATGCAAGATTTGAATAATGATGTACAAAGAAGAGTAAATAGAATTCAACCTGCTGAATTATTTAAAAATATTTTAACCAAACAAGTTAGAGCCATGTACAAAGAAATAGCTTTTGATTTACTAATCGGTCAACCTGGGCAGACAAAAGAAACAATGAGAGAAACATGCAGAGGTATAATCGAACTTAGCCCCACACTTGTTCAACTTTCTTTAATGGCTTACAAGCCATGGGTAGCAAAATATCAAGTTCAAATGTTAGCTGAGGGTCCATTACCTGATTTCTTTGAGAGGAAAGAACTTTTAGATGTGATACACGAGGAACTTACAAAGGGAGGATATATAAGGACAGGTTTTGAGTGTTATTCCTTACCAAACAGCCCAATGACGAAAGCTTTTAATGATGGCGAGGCTCATTATGGAGCTGCTGGTCATCAACCTGGAGGTAAAGTAAATTTTATTGCTGTAGGTAGTTCGTCGATGAGCAATCTTGGTAATGATTATTACGCGCAAAATTTTTATGATATTCCATCATATAAAAAAGCATTAGACAAAGGTTTTCTTCCATCTTTTAGAGGATTGAAGCTTAATCGTGATGATAAAATCAGACAACATGCAACACAACAGATTAGAAGTTATTTCAAAATAGATTATAAAAATTTTAAAAAACAATTCGATATAGATGTAAAAGATTATTTTACTGTAGAAATAAACAATATGAGAGATATGGAAAAAGATGGCCTTTTAGAAATTAAAGACGATGGAATTTACTTAACTTATACTGGCAGAGATTTCACTCAAAATATTATGAATATTTTTGATAAGTATGATCCACCTAATAAGCCTTATAAGGACAGACTTGAATTGATTAAAAAAGCAAAATTAAACCAAGCCAAATTGCAAGAAAATTTGTAAAATTGGAGTATATATGTGTATACAACAGACTTTAAATTGTTATATAAAGTCATCTTAAGTAATTTATGAAAATACTCTTAATAGCTCCCTACGTAAGTTTAAATCATGAAAAAAATAATGATGAAACTATACGAGAAGATTTTTATCCCTCAGCAGCACTTTTGCATTTAGGCGCAATACTTAGAGCAAATCAACACGAACCACTTTTATTGGATATGAATAATGCAGTAGTTCATAGTCAGAAAAATTATTTAGAATATCAAAAACAACTAATTATAGAAAATTTAGAGAAACATAAGCCAGATTTTATAGGTCTTAATTGTTTATTTTCAGGTGTATTTCCCGATGTTTTAGAATTTGCAAAACTAATAAAAGAAAAAAATCCTGATATCAAAATTGCTCTAGGTGGTATTCATGCAACAACATTTCCAAATGAAATATTGTCAAATTGCCAAGACATCGATTTCATTGCTATCGGTGAGGGAGAAAATTCAATTGTTGCTCTTGCAGCATATATGCAGTCCAAAGATAAAAAAATTTTAGAATCAATTAAGTCATTTGCTTACAGAGATGAGGATGGATCAATAAAAATAAACAGACAAAAAAATTATATAGAAGATCTAGACGCTCTACCAATGCCTGCGTGGGATTTGATAAACTTAAACAAATTCGAGATGGATCTTAATCATTATCATAACCCAAAAAATCTGCCCATTAAATATAAAGCTGCAATTTTTTCATCAAGAGCATGTCCCCTTGCGTGTAATTTCTGTGATATGTTTTTGGTGATGGGTAAAAAACATAGAAAAAAAAGTATAAAATCAATTGTCGATGAAATTGAGGTATTAAATAAAGAGTATGGTGTAAATTTCTTTTCATTCATGGATGATCAACTAACATTAAACAGAAGTCATATTATAGGTTTATGTGATGAAATTTTAAAAAGAGATATTAAAATGATGTTTAATACCCCAAATGGTCTTTGGGTGAATTCATTACGTGAAGAAGTAATAGCAAAAATGGTTGAAGCTGGTTTGGTTTATGCAAATTTAGCGATTGAACATGGAGATGATCACATAAGAAATAATGTTATAGGAAAAAATTTAGAGAGAGACAAAATTTATGAGGCAAATAGGTTATTAAAAAAGTATAAAGTAAAGACGGTAGGCATGTTTTTAATGGGATTTCCAGAGGATACAGAACAGACTTTGCAAAATTCTTATAATATGATGGAAGATTTAGAACTAGATAACTATTCTGTTCAAACTGTAATCCCTTTTCCGGAAACTGCACTTTTCAAACAAGTAGTCAAAGAGAAAATACTTTTAGGTGACTGGAATTTGGATGATTTATGGAAGACGCCTATTACACATGGTCAATATGGTCAAAAAGATGGTTTTTTGATTAAGCCTCACAATATGTCTCTAGATAATTTGTATAAATGGAGACTGAAGTTTGACGAAATTAAAATGAAATACTGGACCATAGCTAGTAAGAAAACTAAATATACAAACATGCACAAAGTATCAGCCAATTCTGCTCCAACAAAAAACAGTTCACTCATATTCAGTAGTTTAGAAAATTAAGTTTAGTTAAATTTTAAATTTATAATAATGATTAATAATAATTTTAAAGTAGCAAATTCTAAAGCAATTAAAGAACTTAAAAATGGATGTGGATATGCAGTGTTTTCAATTGAAAGAATGGATATCTTCAAAAAATTAAGAAAAAACCTCTTTCAGGCTTTAGGGGTAAAAAAAAATATGTTGGATAAGGTTGAAGATTATAGAAAATATTTATCTAATTTGAGCAATGCTGAAATTAATAAATTAATGATAAGATTACTCAGTTATAATGAAATCTCAGAAATGTTTGTAAAATCTTGTCCAACATTAATCAAAAATTTGTGTGGAAAAAAACTTTTTATTCAACGTCGAGCTCACACAACTGTTAAGTTGCCAGGCAAGCAACAATTAAAAACTTTGCCTCATTATGAAATGATGTCAGGAATTTCTCCATTTTCTTATGTAATTTGGGCACCATTACATGATTTAGATAATGATGATGGGGGAATTTATTATCTTGATAAAAAAAGATCATTAAAAATTATGAAAGAAGAACATAAAGAAGGTATTGTAAATGGGCCTAAAATTTTAAACATGAAAATTAATGAAAAACCGGCAAGTATGCAATTCGGTCAAGCAATTATTTTTAATCCATTTATAATGCATGGTAACAACAACTTTAATTCAGATTTAGCAAGATTAGCAATAAATATTAGATTTCAAAGTTACAATAAACCACTTCTTCAAAAAAATACCGAATACTTAAAGTATTTTGAACTTCATTAAAAAACTTATAAAGTGAGTATCGCAGCAGTTACAACTGATATTAATATTGGTCCATTTAAAATTCCGAGCAATGGTCAAGGGATGATAATAAATAATTATGCCAATAGAAATAATTTATTAATAGATTTAACAATCCCAGAACCAATGTCATCAAATGCTTTAGCCACTGTTCAATGGATGAAAAGAAAATATAAAATAAAAAAAATAATTTTATGTTCAATACATCAACTGCCGTTTAAAAAAAAAGAATATAAAATTTTTATAAGTAATATGCAGAATGTAGAATTTCATTTTGCCCTTGAAGGAATTAAAGGTAAAGGAAAGAATTTTTTGTTACAGCATATTAAAGAGGCCAACATTTTTAGGAAAGCACAAATTATCAATAGTAAAGAAAATGATTGGATTGATCTTTATAACTTGGTACAGAAAAAAAAATAAACTAATGAAATATTCAAAAGAAGCGATTGAGTTAGAATATTATATAAAAGAAAATATTTCACCCGTTCATTATAAAATTAAAAATTTAAAAAAACATTTTGAAATTAGAAATAGTTTATATCGGTTATTGGGCATCATTCCTAATTTTTTGAAAGGAAAAGATATATTAGAAGTCGCACCTGGTTCTGGACATAACAGTATTTATACGGCTACATTATTACCCAAAAGCTACGATCTAGTAGAACCTAATCCTAAAGGCTGCAAAGATATAATAAAAATTTTCAAAACATTTAATTTGAAACATACAAAGCCAAAACTTTATAAACAAAAACTCGATTTTTTTAAAAGTGATAAACTTTATGATTTAGTGATAACTGAAGGTTGGCCAGGAGGTCATTTGAAGTACGATAAAAAAATGTTTAAAAAATTATCTGAATTCGTCAAACCAGGCGGGTTGTTGTTTATGACTTTCCTACCCCCCATTGGAGCTATATCTACATATCTTAG
>MDSZ01166313.1_pt1 | contig 13376 bp, 9 predicted proteins | sample 811201 | NCBI WGS metagenome assembly MDSZ01 (sample SAMN05326647, study PRJNA326480) | marine metagenome | isolation source: seawater | place: Indian Ocean: North | collected 2010
CCCCCTTCCGGGAAGATGGAGGTGAAGAGCTCGCGGGCGCCGACGCTTTCCATTTGGCCTTTGAGCAGGTTCAATCCAATGAACAGCAAAGCAAAGCCAATCATCATGTTGGCCGCTTGCCGAGGCAAACGACGCTCCATTAGCAACAGCGGCACCGCCAAGCCCGCGATGGGCAACGCCAAATCAGAGAGCGAGAAGCCCCCCAGCGACAGCACAATCAGCCAGACGGTGATGGTGGTCCCAATGTTGGCCCCAAACAACACCCCGATGGATTCGCGGATGGTCAACAGCCGCGCATTCACCAGACTCACCAAGGTGACCGTGACGGCCGAGCTCGATTGCAACAGGCTCGTCACAAACAAGCCTGTCATGGTTCCTACCCAAGTGCTTTGGGTGATGCTGGACAGAAACTCCCGGAAAGACGTCGCTGAAGCGCGGCGAATGGCGTCACTCAGGGTACGCATCCCAAACAGGAACACACCCACCCCACCCAACACGCTCAACAACCATTTGATCCAAATCATGGGGGCCCAAGATAGAAGAAGGGCGCCGTTAGGGCGCCCTTCCTCAATTCATGTTCATGTTATCTCCTGGCTTAGAGACATGTGTTGCCGAAGTCCACGAGGAACACCAAGAGGTCAGCCGTGGTCGTAGAACCGTCGCCATTCAAGTCCGTGGGACATGGGTTGGCCATGGTGAATTCGCACGAACCGTCGTCTTGCGTTGCACCCGCAGTGAAATTGTCTGCGTTGGGGTAGGTGCACCCCACACAGTTAAACGTACACTGGCTTGCGTCGCCCAAGATGGCGTTCGCATTGAAGTTGCACGCATCGGGGTTGTTGCAACCAAAGGCAGAGCTGTTTGCAGCACCAGGGGTTCCGTTGTCCACCCATGAGGCTTGCCAGTTGCCTGGCAAGTCGTTGCCGTTGCCGAGAGGCGTGGTCAATGAAGCAGCGAGAATCTCAGGGATGTACTCCAAGGTGGCACAGCCGCCATCGGGGCTTTCGATGTAGTTGAAGCCAAGGATGCCTTGAGCCGCAGAAGGCCATGCACCGCCATCGTCGTAGGTCACAGCGTTCACAGTGTTGCCAAAGGCGTCGCGCAATGCGAGGGCTTCACCTGAGTTGCTGAAGTTGCCTTGGGTCATTTCGAAGATTTGAGCACCGGTCGACGCGTAGTTCGCAGCACCTGCCTCAGACACAACCACGAGGATGAATTCACCGGCAGCCATGGTGGTGCCCTCAGGGAACACCACGCTGAGTTGGTCGTTGCCTCCTGTGGAGTTGTAAAACTCGTAGCCCGAAATGTCCGCGGCCAAATCGCCCGTGTTCAACAATTCCACGAACTCGTAATCGAAGTCGTCCCCTTGGCTGGTGCAGGGGTTGTAGTGAATCTCGTTGATGATGATGCTGGGCAACGTGTAGTAGCACGTGGTGTTGTCCTCAAGCGTCGTGTTCTCATTGTAGTTCAGTGCCGTGGGGTCCGTGCAACCCGTGATGACGCAAGAGCCGTCGTCTGCCGTGGCATCGGGGTTGTAGTTGTCGGCGGATGCATCCGTGCAACCAGAAACGTCTGAGCAAGAACCGTCGTCCTCAGAAGCAAGCGGATCGTAGTTGGGGAACGTTGCGTCTGTGCAACCGATACGCACCACATCGGCCGTGTCGCGTGGGCACACCTTCCAGTTGCCGAAGCTGTAGAAATTGGGGCCCGTGACGCGATAATTCGAACCATCTTGAACAAGTGCCACATTGACACCATCCACCAAGACGCTGTCGTTGACCGCGTTGTAGCCGAGGGATGCCGCCATGCCTTGACCGGCTCCGTCGCTGAGGATCCACTCGCCGAAGTTGGCCGTGATGCCCGTGACAGTTCCTGTCATTTCAACCAACACGCACTCCCACTGTTCATCGTTGATGGCACCCGGAGCGAGTGTTTCTGACGCAGGCAAGGCGTTGCCTGAAGATTGCACTGTGGGCACAGCGGAGAGGATCTGACGCAAGCCAAAGACTTCGTTGACCGTACCTGAGACTTCCACTTGGTCGCCCACAGCCACGCCATCGCCAATCACCCAAATGGCCGAGTTGGCCCCTGCACCGTTCTGAATCACGTAAGAAGGCTGACCTGCCAAAGCGCCGTTGTTGCCGTAGATGGCAGTCACAACACCTGACGTCACCACGCTTCCTGAGAAGCCCTGGGTTTGGATGTCCTGGACACTCAAGCTGGGAATGAAGATGCATGATCCGTCATCTTCTGTCGCTGTTGGATCGTAGTTCACAGCGCCTGAATCGGTGCAGCCTGTGTTGTCCACTGCGCACGCTCCGTTGAAGGTGTGCACGCCCAAGTTGGTCCAATCGTTGGAGGGATTGATGATCCACTCAGTGTCAATTTCATTGGTGCCTGCGCTGGCCGCCCAGTCCCCTCCATTTCCGAAGGAAACCTCAGGCTTACGGACCAGCGTGGCGTTTTGCGTGGCGTTGGTCACACCGGCCACGTCAAAGCCAGAACCAGGATCGGGACCGAAGTCACCGATGGCGTCCACCACGGTCGTGTCCCCTCCGGCGATGTTCACCAAGAAGTACGCATCGTCGCCGTTGCTCAAGAACGTGTAAGTCATGTTCGCCACAGCCAAGATGATGGGGTCCGCAGTGGGGTGAGCCACGATGTACGTTCCGCCTGGCGACACTTGGTCGCCTGCAGGGAAGTTGAACGTCCAGAAATCCACGTTGTCTGTGATGCTGGATGATGCACCCAAATCGTCACAGCCATTGCTGCAGTTGCCAAACGTGTACTCGTCCAAGAAAATGGGAGAACTCGTGGGGTTGTAAAGTTCGATGTACTTGTTGTTTGCGGAACCTTCGGCCACCTCTGAAACGAACAACCCACATTCACCGCCTTCGATGTCACAGCTTCCATCTTCGATCGAGGCCAAGGCGTTGTAGTTCAACGCACCTGCGTTGGTGCAACCGTACAGGAGGGCGTCCGCAGCGTCGCGAGGCTGCACCTTGAAGTTGCCGAAAGCGTAGTCGAGTGCACCGGACACTTGCAATTGGTTGCCCAAAGCCACCAAGCCTGCGCCAATGGCGTCGTATCCCGCATCGTCCACACGGAGGTCGCCCGAGCCATCAGAAAGGGCCCACTCGCCAAAACCTGCGTCCGCGTTGGTCACAACACCCGTGACCTGCACCAAAACACCTTCCCAAGGCTCCGCACCGGCATCAACCGTGGTCAACACTTCAGCGACGGGCGAGGCGTTGCCCTGGCTGAGGATGACGGTGGCGGGGGTGGAGATTTGGGTTTTGTCGAAGTACTCCGAGACTGCACCGGTCACCTCCACTTCATCACCCAACTGAACGGGAACATCTGGAGAGAAGAGCCACAAACCGCTGTACGCGCCTTGGCCGTCCTGGATGCTCACATTCGAGCCATAGACACCCGTCACGACGCCGCGTGTCACCACGACTGAATCGGAAAACACGCCAGTCTCTTGGCCTTGTTGGATGGTCGCAATGCTGGTCAATTCCACAATCAAGCATGAACCATCGTCGTAATCCGCAGCGGGGTTGTAGTTGGCTGCAGCCGCGTTCGTGCAACCGCCTGTGCCCACAGTGATGGAAGCCACCATGCCCAATGCAGCGTGAGAACCGATGGAGCAATCGTAGGTGTACACACCAGGCGTGTTGAACGTGTAGGAACCGATGCACACTCCTGCCGCGTCTCCCGAGACGGGAGCCAAGTAGAACGCTTCGGGGTTTCCAAAGGAAGAACCCGTTTGAGAATCGATGTCGCCATTGACGTCGTGGGTGCCACCGAGGTTGGACCACACGACCGTTTGGCCGGGCTCAATGGTCAAGTTGGCAGGGTTGTATTGGAAGCTGCTTGCCTCTACCACAACGCCGTCCACGTTGCACGCGTTGTCAAACATGCAGCTGCCATCGTCTTGGGTGGCGTCCGCATTGTAGTTCGTGGCATTGGCGTTGGTGCATCCAAGCACTGCGGCGCCGCAGCCATCGAAGCTGTGCATGGCGAGGTTGGTCCAATCGTTTTGATCGAGGACAATCCACTCACTGCTTTCCGCATCCGTGCCTGCGCTGGTGATCCAGTCGCCGCCGTTGCCAGACTGCACAGAAGACTTGCGGACGATCGTGTGATCTTTCGTCCCTGCCGTCACACCTGCCACGTCCCAGCCTGAGCCGGGATCACCGTTCCAGTCGCCAACCGCGTCAATCTGAACAAAAGACGTCTGGTCGCCTTGAACCAAAATGAAGCCGTCATCGCCATTTGAGAGGAATGTGAATGTGTGGTCCGCCTCAGCCAGAATGGTTGGGTCTGACGAGGGGTGTGCAATCACATACACGTCGCCCGCAGCCACCATTGCACCCTCCGGAAATGCGTTCCAAAATTCATATTCGCCCACGACCGATGGTGCATTGGACACGCTGGGAAAGGCGTAACCGCTCAGGTCCACATCAGCGCCAGTTGGGTTGTAGATCTCGAGATACTTGTTGTTCGAGGAGCCTTCCGCGGCCTCTGAGAAGAAGAGGTTTTCGCACTGGGCCCATGTGGCTCCTGCACTCCAGATGAGCAGCGCCGAAGCAAGCAAGGTTGAAAAACGCATTTGTTTGGGAATTAAAGGTTTTGGACGAGTAAAAGTACGCATTCCAAGACGAAAACCGGCGATTGAACGAAGAGTTCACCAAGTCTTTACATCGGCTTTGGATATAACCCTGTATAACCCGTCGAAAAGTTGTTCAGTCAAACAACGTGGGGGCCGGTGGCACCCAAGTGAAGGTTTTTCGGTGCATGGGGGTCGGACCGCGTTCCACCAAGGCTTGACGATGGGCCACCGTGGGGTACCCCATGTTGGTTTCCCACCCGTAGCCCGGGTAGGTTTGGGCTGCCTCAAGCATGTAGGTGTCTCGGTGGGTTTTGGCGAGGATGCTCGCGGCTGCGATGGATGCAAATTTGGCATCGCCCTTCACAAAACACGTATGGGGGGGCATGTCTTCGTCGGACACAAAACGGTTGCCGTCGATGAGCAAGTGATCGGGCGCTCCTGCAAGCCCTCGAACCGCATGGCGCATCGCCTCAAACGAGGCTTGCAAAATGTTCATGCGGTCGATGTCCGAAGGCGACACGAAGGCCACAGACCACGTGATGGCTTTGGACTCGATCTCTGCGCGAAGTTGCAGACGCTGCGAGGCCGTGAGTTGCTTGCTGTCGTTCAAGGGAAGTTGTTTCGCCACTGTAGGATCGAGGACAACCGCAGCTGCGACGACCGGCCCTGCAAGGCACCCCCGGCCTGCTTCGTCGCACCCGGCCTCGATGCGGCCCTTCACCACCTGAGAAAGCAACGTTTTGCTCATGTCAACAGGGTGTTCAATGCCTTGTTGAGCTTGGCCCCCGTGGCTGCCCAGGAATATGTTTTGGCGCGTGCCCTGCCGCGTTGGCTGGCGGATTGCGCCGCTTCTGAATCCAATTCCAGGCGATGCATTTCATTGGCGATGGCCCCAGGCTGTGCGGGATCGACCAGTGCAAACGCAGCATCGCCACAGACTTCGGGCAAGGAAGTCACGTTGGAACTGATGACGGGCACCCCACATGCCATGGCTTCCACCACAGGAATGCCAAACCCTTCAAACCATGGCACAAACACCAGGCCATCTGCTCCCGCGACGGCACGCACCAAATCCGCGTTGTTCAAGCGCCCCACGAAATGCACATGGGTGCGCATCTCCTCGGAAAGCGCAGGCAGGTCGTCACTCCACATCGCCACACCGACCACCACAAGGTCCCAGCGTCCCCCAAGCGCACGGTAAGACTCAAAGGCCGACATCAACCCTTCCACATTCTTCCGAGGATGCAAGGACCCTACGAAAATGAAGTAAGGACGTCCTTCCGCAAGCGCCCTTCGCGCCCCTTCGCGCTCTTCAAGGCTTGCCGGCTGGAAGGCGTCGTCCGCAGCATTTGTGAACACTTCGATGGCGCCTTGGTCCAAACCGTAGGTCCGGGCCAAATCCTGACGGCTGTACTCCGAAACCGTCCCGAGGACTTGCGCGCGTTTTGCGAAGCGTGGGAATTCAGTTTGGTAATAATCCCGCCACCGTTGTGGCAGCCCTTCAGGACGGTGCTCAAAATTCAAGTCGTGAATGACCGTCAATTGGGGAAAGTCTGGAGGCATGTCTGTGGCGAGCGGGCCTTCCAACGACACAAACGCATCGGCGTTCCACTGCCGTAGCACCCGACCCAGCGGCCGGCCAAACCACCACCTCATCAACCACGGTCGGCGCGCGGGGATACGAATCCGCACCACTTCCACGTTGGGGCCCAAACGAAACATCTCATCGACAGGCCTGTCCACCACGAGCAAAAACGCATCGTCGGGACGGAGCGCCACGAGTTGCGTCAGTGTGTTCAACGTGAACCTGCCGATGCCCTCGAGCTTCCCCGGCACCAACAATCGTCCGTTCAAGGCAATGCGCGCCATGACCTCAAAGGTACCGCCGCGGCCCATTACCTTCGCGGCGAACCACGATTCAACGCAAGCCCCATGTCTTCAAACAATCCCATGGAGTCCACACACCTCTTGGTGTTCATCTATCGCAACCTAAAAACGCTGATTGCCGTTGGGTTCTTGGCCGCGGTGGCCGCCTCAGGCGTGTCCCTCATGCTCGACGAGTATTACGAGAGCACGGTGGTCATGTTTGCCACGTCGCAACACAGTTTGGGGGAACAGTTTTTCGAAGAGACCAAAAAGAACGACCTCCTGGCGTTCGGCGAGACGGAAGACGCCGAGCGCTTGCTCCAAATCTTGAATTCGCACCGCATCCGCAACCGAATCATCGAGAAGTACGACCTGTACACCCATTACGACATCGACCCCTCTGAACCCGGAGCCAAGACCGACATGGCCTTGACCTACGGCAGCAACGTGAGTGCAAACTTGACGCGATTTGGGTCCATCCGCGTACAAGTCCTCGACACCGACCCGGAACTCGCCCGCGACATGGCCAACGACATGGCCTTCCTGGTCGACAGCGTCGCCAACAACATGCGCAACGAGCGGGCCAAGGAAGCCTACAAATTGGCCATTGGTGCACTTGCCAAAACCTCCGAGCAAATCGCGCAAGCGGAGGACAGCTTGGCCACGTTGCACGCGAGGGGCATTTACGATTTCGAAACGCAAGTGGAAGGTTTGACGGCCCAATACGGCATGGCCGTGGCTTCCGGTCGCTCCACCTCCGCCAACGTCCTGAAGAAAGACCTCGAGCGTCTTGGTACGTTGGCCAACGGCTTCAACAACTTGTCGGCGTACCTCGAAGCGGCCTACGAACAGCAATCCCTGCTCAAAAAACGTGTGGAATTGATGCGCGTGGACGCCGAAACGCAACTGTCGACTTCATTCATCGTGGACTACGCCAGTGCAGCGGACAAAAAGGCCAAACCCGTTCGCTGGCTGATCGTGGTGATGACGTCTGTGGTGGCCGTGGGCGCGGCCTTCTTGGCCATGCTCGCGTGGGACACATTGCAACGCGCCCAGAACGCCTCCTGAACGAACCATGACCACCGCGCGCGCTGGATGGCTGGCTGGCCTCGCCATGACCCTTCTCGCCTCGGCGGGTTGGGCGTTGGATGCGCCTTACCTGCTGGCCCTGCCCTTGGCCGCCCTCATCGCTTGGTGGGGTTTTACGCGGACGGACCTGTACCTCTCCACGGTCTTGTGTTTGGTCCCACTCTCGGTCAACCTGAGTGAATTTGGACTGACGTCCATCGGGTGGTACATGCCTACGGAACCCATGCTTTTTGCACTGCTTGTGCTGTTCGTGGCGAAATGGTTCTCAGGCCAAACCCCCAAACGCGACTTCCTCTCCCATCCTGTCACCTACGTCGTTGCCGCGGGATTCCTGTGGATGGGCCTGACCGTGCTGCCCAGCAGCGATGTGGTTGTGTCCCTCAAAGCCTGGGTCTCGCGGGCCTGGTTCATTGTCTCCTTCTATGTGTTGCTTGCCGAGTGGTTTCGACATGACCCTCGCGCGCGCCGCAGATTTCTGGCCCTTTTGCTCATCCCCCTTTCTGTGGTCATTGGCTACACCTTGGTCCGTCACGCGGGCTACGATTTCAGCAAGGGAGCAGGCCATTGGGTTATGAAGCCGTTCTTCAAGGACCACACCTCGTATGGCGCCGTCCTCGCCCTGTTGCTCCCGCCGGTGATCGCCATGGCATTCCACACTCGCCAAAGCACCCTGTCCAAGGGGTTGTGGTCCCTTGGCGCTGGTTGGCTCGCCTTGGGCACGGTGCTTTCCTTCACCCGTGCAGCCTGGGTGAGCTTGGCCGCCGCCGCCGCCATCTGGGCGCTGATGCTGCTCGGGATTCGTCTCAAAACCTTGGTGGCTGCTGGGGTGACCGTTCTTGTGGGGTTGTTTTTGAGTTGGGATGCCTTGGTCATTCAACTCGAACGAAACAAACAAGACTCCTCAGACGACTTGGCCCAGCACGTGGAAAGCATTTCCAATGTGTCAAGTGACGACTCCAATTTGGAGCGACTCAACCGTTGGTCATGCGCCTTGGCCATGTTCCAGGAACGTCCGGTGTTTGGGTGGGGGCCCGGGACGTACCAATTTGAGTACGCCCCCTTCCAGCAGTCCAGCTTGCGTACACTCATCAGCACCAACAACGGAGACGTCGGGAACGCCCACAGCGAGTACCTCGGGCCGTTGGCGGAACAAGGCCTGTTGGGGGGGCTCTTTGTGATTGCCTTGCTGCTTGTGACGTGTCACCTTGGGTTCAAATTGCAGCGAACCCTGAACGACCCAGACGACCGCATGTTGGCCATGGGGCTGTTCTTGGGACTCATCACCTACTTCGTCCACGGCGTCTTGAACAACTACCTCGACACCGACAAGGCGAGCGCCCCATTTTGGGGCTTCTTGGCGTTGCTTGTCGTGCTTGACCTCTGCAACGAAGAGGGGGCGAAAGGACTTACGAAAAGCGACAGCTAAGCATCGCCGTGTCGTCCAGCGGAGGTTCTTCTCCGCGGAACGCATCGAGCGCAGCCACAATGGTGCGGTGGACGGCCTCGAGGGTTTGGCCTTGGTGATGGGAGAGCAACCCCAACAAGCGGTCGGTTCCAAAGGGGACTTCAAGGTCATTCTCTTGCTCGACCAGACCATCGGTGTAGCAGCAGAGCACACTGCCCACAGGCACCGCGATTGTTCCGACGTTCATCGAAGGAATGTCTCGGAACATGCCCAGACCGACGCATCCATCTTCCAGCAGGGTGTCGCGGCCACTGGGATCCACAAACAGCGGCGGATTGTGGCCACAGTTCACGTATTCCAGCGTGCGTTTGACAGGGTCGAACACCGCGGCAAAAAACGTGATGTACTTCTCCCCTTGGGCGATTTGCATCACACGATCATTCAAGTTGTGCAACGTGGCCGACAAGGAAGCGTGCTCCACCTGGAACAGGGCGCGCACATGGGCTTGGAAGTTGCTCATGAGCAACGCCGCACTCATGCCCTTCCCACTGACGTCCGCCATACACACCACCACTTTGCCTGAGTCCGTGGTGAACGCGTCGTAGTAGTCGCCACCTACTTGAGTGTGGGGCTTGTAATAGCCCGCCACGTCCAAATCGAGGTGATTCCACGTTTGGGGCAACAACATGGCTTGCATTTCTCCCGCGAGTTGCAATTCGCGGCGCAACGCCTCTTGCTTTAAACTGCGGGCCACCATCTGCGTGTTTCTTCGTGCCACCACCAAGATGTTGGTCAAGGTCACGAGGAAATTCAAGTGTTTGACCACGGGGCTCACACCGCGGTCGTTGTCGGTGGTGTCACCTGCAAGGACGAGCGCAATGGCCTCGTCGTTTTGGTGGATGGGCACCACCACATCCGAAGGATGCTGGTCGCCACCCAAGGCGCCTGCAAGTCCAATTGTGTCGAGGTCGAGGCCCTCAAAAAAGGACGCGGGTTGGGACGGCGGCCAAGGGGCCTCTGTGCCGGCAGCCACGAGAAGCTGCCATGTGTCCCCTTCCAAATCGGCGGCGTACAACACCAGTCTGTCAATGCCCAAGTTGACCTTGAGCGCATCGACATACCGCGCCATCAGGTCCTCCTCTGAAGGCTGGGCTTGAATGGCTTGCGTGACCTTCAAGAGCGCGTCGAGCTTGAAGTCTCGCAATTCGAGCTTCTGCTTCAGCCGACGTTCCTTCGGATTGGTCATGGCCTTAGGCTCCGCGGCCTGCTTACTTTTTGACGCGCTCTGTGTACTCACCTGTTCTGGTATCCACCTTGATCCAATCTCCTGTGTCGATGAACAAAGGCACCCTGACTTCTGCACCCGTGTCCACGGTTGCGGGCTTCAGCGAGTTGGTCGCTGTATCTCCTTTCACACCAGGCTCGGTGTAAGTGATTTCCAATTCCACGTGGCTCGGCAGGTCGCAGCTGATGGGACGTTCCTCTTCCGCGTGGAACACAATGAGGCAGCTCAGCCCGTCCTTCAAAAACGGAGGCGCGCTGATGAGATGCTTCTCCAAGCGGATTTGCTCGTAGCTCTCTGTGTTCATGAAGTGATACCCTTCGTCGTCGTTGTACAGGAAGGTGTGCTCCCGGGTTTCGATGCGCACCGGATCGATTTTGTGGCCTGCGTTGAAGGTGTTGTCCACCACCTTGCCGGTCTCGATGTTCTTCAGCTTGGTACGGACGAAAGCAGCCCCCTTACCTGGTTTAACATGGAGGAATTCGACGATTTGCCACAACCCGTTGTTGTGGTTCAAAACCATGCCGTTCTTGATGTCGCTCGTGTTGGCCATGCTGAATTTCTTGTGTGCTGGGGTTCAATTCTCCTTGTGCCAAGATACTTCAGTCCTTCACGGTTCCCAACGCCATCGCCACGCGCAACGAAAGGTCTCTTGTTGAGAAGGTGACCACGAGCATTGCGCCGTCCACGATGCCTCGCGAGCCCGTTGTTGTGTCACCCAAACCCCCATGCGCCATCCCATGTTCGGGGTCCGAGACCACACCCTGCCATCAAGCGCACGAACCATGACGTATGCACCGCGCCAATCGCCTTGACCATCCAGCGCAAATACGCCCCATTGCCGCAGACCACCTTCACCCCACGCTCCTTCCACATGCCTCGCAAACGCCTGTTCTCCCGACCGGTCCCGCCCCATCCACCAAGACGCTTTCAAGGCTTCGTGCCGGAGGTGAATCCCGCCCATGAACGTTTCATGCGTGCCCCACATTGACCATCGCCAGACGCTGCGCTTGTGGGGCTGTCCTTGAAACCGGACATCCCAATCCTCCCGGCCTCGAATCCGCACCCGTGTCTGCACCAAGCCTCCATGCTCGGGATGTTGCCAGGTGGAGAAGGTGTTCCATTGCCTCTCCCCCTGTCTCCATCCTCCCTCGTAGACCCCTTGGACCACCCAATGGGTGCCGCGGGCCCAGCGGAACGAGGTACGCAGGAGCCACCCCTTCGTGAACGTCCAGGCCCAGGCCAATTGCCAGTCCACGTTGTCTTTTTGGGCGGACCAATCCAGGCCCATACGCGCATCCTCACCCTCGGCATAGGCAGAAACGCCCCACATCCCGTGGCGCCGCCAGCGGGTCATCCAACCGACGTGGTGTCGGCCTGCTGTGATGCCATGGGTCCAAGCCATCCCGCGATGTTCCAGCGCCGCACCCGTCAAGGCCCCCTCGAATTGTGCGTGATGCAAGCCCCTTGGGGCAAGGGGCAACTTCACTTCAGACCCCCCGACAAACAAGGCCAATCCAAACGCATCGGCCCTTGGAAGGGTCAATCCATGGCCCCAGCCCACTTGGTGGTTTCCAGCGACCCACGTCCACCCCTCTGACTGGCCGGACCACGAACCGCCCCAAGACAACGTGTCCTCCACATGCAGCCGTGTGCGAAATCCTCCCCACCTGAGGCGGACCTCATGCGAACGCGCCAACCCAGATTCTCGGAATTTCGATGTCCCCGTCAAATGGAACGACGGACGCTTTTTTGCGGTCGGCAACCACGCCTCATGGCGTTGGACCCATGCGTTCCAGGTCTCTGACTGCATCAGCTTCGCGCATTCCAACTCGGACAAGCCTTGAATGTGCCGGGCCTCTTCTCTGCATACAGGCCAGCCTTCTTCTTGGATGTGCTGAAATACCGCCTGGGCGCCAGACTGCGACAACCAACCTTCTTCCACGGCATTCGTCACGTGGCGCCAAACCTCCCACTCCACCAAGGAATGAATGTCTTGCTGGGCGTGGCTGGATTCAACCCCCAAGAGCACGACCACCGTGCCGACCCACTTGGAAGTCCTCGTCACGGGACGTCATTGGTTTGGCGTTCCCAAGTCCACCACCAGGACCCGCCGTGGAATCTGGCGACCCTGCGAAACAACACCCCAAACGCATCACGACGTGATTCCACTCGAGACTTGCTCCGCTGCGTGGTCGCACCCAACATCTCCCTGCCCAACCTGCCCGACCAACTCAGCGTCCATTGACCCGCGGGCCACGACCATTGCATGACCACGCGCCCAGGCATGGGTTTCCAAGGCCGCATCCCGTCCCACCAACCGGGGTCGAGACCCCAAGCCACGTGCCACGCCCCGCCCTCTGACCAGCCCAATGCAGGCAGCCCCACCGGACCGGATTCCAAATTGGGCTTCCACCACGCCGTCCACCCAAAGGCCCCTTGAGCGGTCCGTACCAGACCCTGCTCCGTCACGCCCGCGAGCGGCAGTCCCTGACCCAATGTGGCACGGGCTTCCAAGCGGATGTCGCCCCAAGTTTCGCGTTGATGAACTTGTCCAAACAGGTCCACCAAAGGCACGTGGCGTTGGACTTCCGGCCACGAAGCCCAGCCGACATTCATGCGCAATGCGCCTCGAATTCGGTCTCCCCAGGTCTTTCCCAAGCCCAGCCACGCTTGGGTTTCGCGCCACACAGGACTTCCCTCCGTTTGGGCTCCAAGTGCCCATTCCATCTCCCGACAATGCAGGCAGTGCCCCCAGAGCGCCATCGAAAACCCATGCCAATTCACGCCCCAAGTCGGCTGGCTTCCCCACAACGCGCCCCCAGTCCAAACCCAATGAGTCCTTGCCTGCAGGAGAGAATCGGACACGAGCGTTTGGGCTGCGAGGGAGCTGCCAAATCCCCACACAAGGAAGGCCATCCAACTCGCCCGGTTGCGCCATGTTCTTCGTCCCACCACACTGCAAAGGGAACCGACTCCTTCTCCGATGCTCCGCGCACTTCACCCCCGCAACATCAAGGTTGACAAGCGAGAAAAACCGCGTACCTTTGCGGCCCTCGAAGGGCGCGGGTGTGGTGAAATTGGTAGACACGCCAGACTTAGGATCTGGTGCTTCGGCG